>Ga0207757_100077_pt1 | contig 78606 bp, 105 predicted proteins | sample A23P3SouthBayCA_2_FD_187752 | JGI IMG/M metagenome (GOLD analysis project Ga0207757, IMG submission 187752) | Aerobic enrichment media microbial communities from Eden Landing Ponds, California, USA - A23 P3 (2) (SPAdes) | ecosystem: Environmental > Aquatic > Marine > Unclassified | place... | reverse complement strand
GGGCCCGGCTTCGGTGCCATCGTCGCTGTCATCGCGCTCATCGCGGCTGCGCTGCTGGCCGCCCGGCGCGACAACTAACGACTGAACCACGACTGACCGACGAAAGCGGTCCTCGACGCGGCGTTCTTTTACACCGACTTGGGAGCTGCAGGAGTGCGTTCACAAACGATATGCCCCTCTGTGTGTCTGGTAGCAGTATGACCGACGCAGACGGCCGTGTCATGACCGGTAACGACGAGGGACAGCCACACGGCGGCACGTGTCCGGCGTGCAAGCGCGAGTACCAGCGTGCGCTCACGTTCACCGACGGCGATGGCGTGATCCGCGGCGAGATTTCGGGCGACGTCTGTCTCACCCCGGACTACCTGTTCGCTCACTCCGAGATCACTATCTCGGCTCCCGACGACGACTTCCCGACGCGGAAGATTGGGGCGATGGGGAACCGGAGAGAGGTTCCAATCGACTCGACGGCCGTGTCGGACGTGTGGTCGTCGGACGGCGAGGACGGATTCGTATTCCCCGACGAGTGAGCTACCGCATCCGATCGAGGCGCACCGCATCCGAACGATCGACCGTCACCCACTCCGTCGCGAGCCGCCCCGACTCCGGCGAAAAAATCGTCAGTTCGGACGGACTCGATGGATCATCGTAGAGACACTCCAGTTCGAACTCCGGTTCGTCGCGTAGTCCCGTGATCGCCGGCGCCGCGTTCGTCGCGTCCATCAGTGTGATGCACAGCGTCCGCACACTCGCCGTCCGCCCCGCTTCGAATCGACCGGGACGCTCATTCCACACCTAACACACTGGAACCGGCTGCGGACGTACTCGGTGTGCGATGCGACCCCCGATCGTTCTCGTTGTTCGTCCATGATTGGTCATACCCTCATGAAGTTAAATATTTTTCGCCTGTGCAGGTGGATATATTTCGAATGATTACTAGTTCGTAAACCAATTTGCGGGATTAGTCCCTATTATTCTATTAATCATCGAACGCGCTCCGCAATGGCCTGCCGCTTCGCGGTTCCGCCACCGACCGTTTTTGACGCTCCGGTCCTATCCCCGCATATGGCTCGAATCGATCCCGGGACGCTCCTCCCGAACGACCGGATGCGCCAGCAGGCACTCGACGGCGACGTGACTCAGATCCACCGCGGTCAGCAGTACGCCGACGAGGGCGACACCTTCGACATCGAGGGCGCGACCTTCGAGGTCGTGGCCGTCACCGACCGAACGCTCGGCGACATGACCGACGCCGACGCCCGCGCCGAGGGGGCGCGGGATCTGGATCACTACAAGCAGATTCTGGAGCGTGCCCACGACAACTTCGAGTGGGACGACAGTTCGGAGATCGTGTTGCACCGGTTCGAACGGCAGTGACGCGCCACGTACCGAGCAGTGCTTCGGCGCACGTTTGACTGGCTCGTCGCACGCTCGTACAACTCGTGCCCCGATTCCCCCAAACGATTATCTGTCATCCGGAAGTTCGTCCGCTTATGGACCCCGTCAAACTGATCGGAGATGCGATAAGTTTGTTGACGTTATTGATCGTCGTGGGAGTCCTGATTTGGTTCGTTATCAGCCGCGTGCTCCCTCTTTTCGTGTCGTTGGTCGTCGTCTGATCGATTCGGGCGTGTCCGCTCACGCTTCACTCGGCGTCAGCAGACGCACCTGCTCGCGCTCGAACCACTCGCGGTCACGTAGCTCGTGGAACACACTGTTCCCAATATATTCGATTGTTGATTATATGGAGAACAGACGGGATACATGCCTCTGGAGCAAGATGTCCAACAGGGGAGGGGGGACGGGGTGCCTCTGACATATTGCGATCCCCAACTCCCCGTTGCGCTGGCCTGAGTACGGTCTCTCCACCACCGCCTCTCTGTCTGGATTGGTTGCTTCGGATAATGAACGAAATTCCGACTAATACGAACGAGTTCATCACCTCTGACACCGACCTTCTCAGATTTTTTCGGATTGGGCATCGAAATCAGTGTTAAGATGGTTCCGCATAAGAATCCAGCCGCGTGAGCAGACACGTTCGTAAACGTCTCACCCTTAGCAGGAGTTGAATCCAAGCTATATTTAGACGCTGGGTGGTACTCTGAAGGCATGTAGTCCGGTGAAAAATTATACCGGACTGACCGAAGACACGCTATCCATGGAAGACGAGTTCCGTTGTGACGGATTCCGAAAGCTCACCGGACCGATCGAACATTGGGTCACGACGTTTCACACCGGGTACTGGGGTTTCCGCCCGGACAAGAAGGAGGCGTGGGAGGCAATCGAAGAGGGCGAGATATTCCTCTTCCATGCTTCTGGATCGAAGTTCCTGGACGTACCCAACAAGCGTGTGAAAGATGCGGGAAAGGGCGTTATCGGTATCGGGCGTGTCGGCGCGATCAGCGTGAAAGACGAACCGGCGTGGTGGGAAGAAGTTCATTACGACGGCAATTATCCTCATTTAGTTCATTTCTCGGAGATCCACTGGTTCGGCAATACCGACTTGATCCGTGATGCTCCCGTTCGACAGAAGTCGGCAGACGAGATGGTCGACGATGTCCACGCACTCGACGAGAACAAGATCACGTTTGGGGAGATGGACGAGCGTACCGGCTACCGTATTCCGGCTCAAGGTTCACCAGGGAACATCAAACATCCCGAGAAGCTCTTCCCTCTACTTCTGGAGCGACTCCACGGCGTCGACCCCGACGACCGGGAGACGCCTGAGTCAGAAGGGGAGACGGAGGGGAGTAGCGGACGCGGCGCTTCGAGTGTGCGCTCCCGAGATCGCGACCGCGGTCTTGACTCGGGCGGCCGCTCTTCGGGGACCGTCTCGTACGAGTCCTCCATCGACGAGACGATGTCCGGTTGGATGGATCACGAACACGCGCTGGATACCTTTGAGGATGAACTGATCGACGCCGGCTTCGAGTCAGGAGAGACCGACTACAGCGACCTTCTTGCGTGGCGAAACACGAATCTCGTTCTCGCGGAAGCCAAGTCGATCCACGGCTCGAACGAGCGGTCACAGATTCGGAAGGCGCTCGGACAGCTCTACGAGTACAGCTACTTCGACGTTGAGCAGGATACCGAGCGGGTACAGAAAGAACTCACTCGTTGCCTCGTGCTTACACAGGAACCGTCCGACGAATATCGGAAGTTCCTCGAATATCTACAGGAGGAGAGAATATTCACCTTCTGGACCGATGAGTACGAAATTCAGGGATTGCCCGCGTCCGTGGAGCGATTCGAAGCGATCACCGAGTAGCACTACTGCCACTCGTCGAGATACGCACTGAATTCCTCGCTGGTTCCGGAATCGAACCGTTCGTCGTTTTGGTCCATCTTCTCCTCGACAGCTCGGAGAAGGTCGATATCGAGCTGGTTCGCCAGCCCTAGTAGATAGATCATTACGTCGGCCATCTCCTCGCGAATCTCGCTCAGTAGCTCCTCGTCTTCACGAATCTCTTCGCTGGACGGGTTTCCAAACCACAGAAATTTTTCCACCAGCTCGTTCGACTCCACCGAAATCGCCATCGCGAGATTCTGTGGCGTGTGAAACCGGTCCCAGTCTCGCTCGGAGACGAATCGCTGATATCGGTCTCTCAGCTGTCCCAAGTCTCTCGTCATGTACGGAGGAACTTTTTCATCGGCAATGAGCCTGTGGTTACGATACATCTGATCCCGAACGAGGCTACCGTCGAATCGGTGGATGCACCAAGCTCAAATCGTTCTACTCAGCGCTTCAGCCGGCAGTTCCTCGTATTCACCATTTGATTGAACCCGACTGTAATATCTCCCTGTATAAGTGATCGAAGTCACGTGCTGAATACAGGGCTACATTCAGCAGACAGTGCCAATCCGTCTCCCCTGATCCGAAACCAGCGACCCGCCGATTCATTCACGCGTTGCTCGTAGCTATCACCTAATCTCGCGAGTCCTTGTCGCGATGGACAACTCGGAAATGGCACAGCAAGCCCTTGAGTCTGCTTTCGAGAACCAGCCGGACACGGAGATCACCGTCTTGCACGTCGTGAGAGACCGTCGGTAATGGGAGGGGTAACCACCGCTCTCGCTCTTGAGGCGGATCTCGAAGCGGCCGCTCAGGAACGCGCACGGGAAGCACTCGACGGTGCCCGGCATCTCGCCGCCGAGTACGATGTCGAGTCAGCACAGGGGTTGCCTCGCTTTGCCGCCGACTGACAGGCACCTCAGACGCCCTCACAGGAAAATTCCGCTACTCTGACCGGAAAATGGACATCGTCTGGCGATATGTGATCACTCAGGCGGCTTGCCTGGATGCGCCGAACGCGCGCCAAACAGCACGTCGACGATCCAGACACACCCGCCGCGCCGGACGGCACGATTCGATTGACGTGTGTCCATATTTGGACGTCTCGGCCCATATATTAAAATAACTTAAAAGAGGCTCGAAGCGAATTGACTGTTGTGATCATCGAACCAGTCCGGTACATTCCCTGGCCGAGACTGTTTTGTTGAACAACCGTGTCCGCGTCGTCCACGATTCATTCGTGACCGCCAGAGGGTGGGTTCTGGAGGTAGCTGTTGGAAAGACACGGTTGAACAGCGGGCGGATATTACCATCCGATTGTCAGGGTCTTCCCCCCAACACCGGATTCGACAGCACGGATGCCGAAGCGTACTTATCATGTGTTCGAATACGTGACCACCACGCAGTAGCACAGATATGCGTGTGATAATCGCTGGCGCTGGGCAGGTCGGCCGGAGAGTTGCAGCCAAACTCGACGCAACGCACGATGTCGTCGTGATCGACACCGATGCCGACCGGATCGATGGCCTTGGCTACGAATTAGATGTCCTCACGGTTCTCGGAGATAGTTCGACTATTGGAACCCTACAGGAAGCCGGTATCGCGGACACTGACCTACTCATCGCGAGTACCGACAGCGACGAAATCAACATTCTGACGTGTGAGACGGCAAAAGCACTGAGTGACGTCACGACCGTCGCACGCGTCAGGAGTCTCAAATACATCGAAACGTGGGATCGCGCTGACGACGTGTTCGGCGTTGACCTCATGGTCGGGACGAACCTGTTGACCATCGGAACAGCAGTCGGCGGGACGGGCCTAGAAGCAGCGAGCAGTTTCGATGTCTTTGCCGGTGGAACTGTCCATATCGCCGAGTTCCAGGTCGACCCGGAGAGTTCTCTTGTCGGTCTTACAGTCGAAGCGGCCGACAGGTACGAGGCGTTGACGTTCGGCGCTCTCGTCCGATCGGGAACGACCATCATTCCGACTGGCTCGACCCGGATCGAAGCGGGCGACGGTATCATCGTTATCGGAAAGCCCGAATCAGTCCATACCCTTGGCACCGAACTCAGCAACCGGGACCCAGCCACGCAGAACGTCCTGATCGTCGGGGGGAGCGATGTCGGATATCACACTGCACGACTGCTCGAGGAACGCGGGCTTCGCCCGCACCTGCTGGAAGCGGACCCTGACCGTGCACGCGAACTGTCCGAACGGCTCTCGACGACGACTGTCCGCAACACTGACCCGACAACTCGGGACTTTCTCGAAACCGAACGAGCCGCTGACATCGACGTCGTCGTCGCAGCACTCGATCGGGATAGCGAAGCGAACCTCCTGGCAGCACTCCAGGCCAAACGGATGGGCGTCGATCGGTCGGTCGCAATCGTAGATCACGGTGAGTACGTGGACCTGTTCGAGGAGGCCGGTGTCGACGTGGCGGTGAATCCGCGACGAGCGACTGCCGAAGAGATCATCGAATTTGCCCGGGACCAGAATACACAGAACGTTGCCCTGCTCGAGAACAATCAGGCCGAGGTGATCGAAATCCGAATCGACACGGAAAGTACCCCCGCAGGACGTCCGATCGCGGAGGCGATCGCTGATTTCCCACCCGGTGTCGTGATCGGTGCGATCACTCGGAACGGGAGCTTTCTGATGCCCCGTGGCGATACGGTCGTCAAACCGGGAGATCATGCCGTCGTTCTCGCTGATAGTGATCGCATCGAAGAGGTAACACAGCTCCTATGAGTGGAACTACCCATCGGTGGCGGCTGTCTCCCGTTCGACCCGCTCTCGTTCGGGCTTTGGAGGCGACCTGATGCGCCTGAACGTCGACTGGCGACAGAGTTGTGCGCTCGTCGGGACGGTCCTCAAGTATCTCGCCGTCACGATGCTCATTCCGCTCTTCGTTGCAGTCGTCTATGGGAACGACGTGCTAGTCTTTCTCGCGTCGGTCGTCATTACTGCCGGACTCGGTGTTGCTCTGGAACGGAGTGCCGACGTTGACGACCTCGGAGCGGAGGAGGCGCTACTATTCGTGGCGCTCGCCTGGGTCGGCGTGTCCGTCGGTGGGGCTGTGCCATATTTGCTGGAAGGCTTCGGGACGGCATCGACGGTCGGTCTCTCCCTCGAATCGCCGACTGCGTTGTCTGCCTCGATCGTCAACGCCCTGTTTGAATCGACGTCAGGATTCACCACGACAGGGGCGACTGTGCTCGGCGAAATTTCGTTCGAGCGCCATTCACACGCCCTGCTGATGTATCGGCAACTGACACAGTGGCTCGGTGGGATGGGCATCATCGTTCTCATGGTCGCGATCCTGCCCGAACTGGCGGTCAATGGCGCTCAGTTGATCGACGCAGAGGCGCCGGGCCCGGAATTGAAGAAACTCACCCCACAGATCGCCGAGACGGCACGCATTCTCTGGCTCGTGTACGCCGGATTTACCGCGCTGTTCGTCTGTTTACTGTACGCGCTCCATCTCCTCGGTGTCGCCCCAAATATGGATCTGTACAACGCGATCGCGCACGGATTCACGACGCTCCCGACCGGTGGGTTCTCCCCGGAGGCCGAGAGTATCGCAGCTTTCTCGCCGGCCGTGCAGTGGCTCGTGATCCCGTTTATCGTCATCGCAGGAACGAACTTCGCGCTCTTTTATTTCGTTCTCCAAGGGAAGTACATCGAGGTGTTCCAGAACCGAGAATTCCAGGGGTACGTGGGTGCGATTGCCGGCGTCACGCTCGTTCTCTGGGCGCTGCTGTTCAGTGGTACTGCACCCGCGCTCGAATTGGGTGGGGTTACCAGGGGGGCCCTCGAGAACTCACTGCGGCAGGCCCTGTTCCAGACCGTGACACTGCTCAATTCGACCGGTTACGCGACGAGTGACTTCGCCCAGTGGAACGAGGCGGGCCAGGTACTACTCCTGGCAGTGATGTTCATCGGCGGGTCGGCAGGGTCGACTGGTGGCGGTGTCAAGGTGATCAGATGGCTGGTCATCCTCAAAGCAGCACGTCGACAGCTCTCGACGACGGTGTACCCCGATGTCGTGGAGCCAGTCCGTCTCGGCGGCCAGGTCATCGACGAGGAGGTCGTGCGGGGGATCTTTGCGTTCACTTCGCTCTATCTGCTCATCTTTGCCGTGTCCGCGGTGGTCATCACGCTCGATGCAGGGCGTGTGGGGCTCGAGTTGACGACGCTCGAGGCACTCAGTGCGAGTATCGCGACCATCGGGAACATCGGCCCTGGCTTCGGGATGCTCGGGCCGTTCGGAAGCTATCTGGAGTTCCCCGTGACGTCGAAACTCCTGATGATCGTACTGATGTGGCTCGGACGACTCGAAGTAGTGCCCGTGCTCGTGTTGTTCACCCGTTCGTTCTGGAAGTGGTGACCCCGTCGCGCTCGGTCTCACGAACGATTCTTCTCCCGCCGTCCTGAACTGCGTGATAGTCTTCCTCCAGTGCCCGACGAGCGCCCTGTATGCAGCATGGCTTCAGAAAACCGTCAATCTTCAAGGATTGCAACAGAGCCAACTAGTTATATCTGGCTGTCAATATAGCTGGCCGCTGACTCGAGATCAGTCGCGTGACTCCTCAGCCCTGCGAACTCATATTTTGTCCCATCTGCAGTGGTGAACTGGAGACTTAGTGAGGTAGTCTCTGATGAAGCTCCTATATCCGTCAGTTGGTCGTATTCGATACTCAGCGTTTCATCGTGATCATCCACCCCTGCAACGTGCAGCATTCTCTGATCAGTGATTACTAGAAAACTGGACCCTGGTTGTAGGGCATCGTAAGGGGGTGTCTCCTCCGTTCCTTCCGAGGAGACGATTTTGAAACCCTTTCGTGGCGGTTCAAATATAAATTCGACTTGTTCATCCGCCGCAAGATACTCAATCAGGTCTTTGTCAAATAGTTCACCGCTGTTGTCGGTGAGAAGACTCGCACTGAATGAACCAGTTGCATTCTCGGCGACGTTCTGCCTCTGCAAAAGGGCCCCCTTCGAGTCGATTCTGGAAGTGATTTCAGTTTCGAGCTCTGAAAGAGCGATTTCCTGAGGGAGTTCATCGTGACTTTCGAGGATCTCATCGGCATAGGTTGAAACCAGTCCTTGATAGATATCTCTCGTCTTTCGCACCTCTTCAAGACCGTACTCTGCTTGTTTGTACTTCGACATTGCTTGCTCAATATCAGCACTCTGACGCATTTTGTCGCCTCTCTTTAGATGATCCTTGATAGAATCCACGCGCTCAGAGATTTCGGCTACCAGCAGCTCTAGTCCTTTTGCTCGTTCAGCGATTTTGAAAGCTTCCCGAAAATTCTCATCAACTTGGTCAGTAATCTGGCTTAGATCAGTAGAAAATGTTTCCGTAGAAGGCAGATGTTCGATAGTGTTTCTGTCCGTATGAGTGAGTCCAGCATCGTATCGAGCGATTTTCCGTCGGAGTTCGCTTCGCCGTTCGTTTATTTCTCCATATCGCTCTACTGCGTCGAAGTAGCGTTCTTGTTGGAACGCTTTCTCCGCGCGCTCAACTGCGGACTGGAGCGTTTCGAGATCTTTGGCGATATCTTCTCGAAGTTTTATCAAACTAGGTAGAAGTGTTGGAATATCGTTGAGTTGAGTCCCTTCGTCAAACTCGATCACCGACTGCGAGGCCTGTAGCTCATCTACTTTCTGCCTCGGTGTGTCTGTGGTGTCAGCTTCAGGTTCAGTAGAGGCAACTCCGTCTCGGTTTCCCTCCGGCTCTATATATGATTGAACGAGTTGGAACGCATCAAGTGCGTCAATAAGGTTATACAGTCGAGGACCGTCGATCAGTTTCACATTGAGCTTCTTCGCCGCTTCTTCAGCCTCATCGGTAAATTGACCAGTAGTTACTACGACAACCATGTCCACGTCGGTTTGTTGTTGTCGGATGCTTGCGTACTGCTGTATATCCGGTCTTCCGACTGAATTCGATGGGGCGTACCGCTTGACTTGAATCGCTTGCTTCTTACGAAATGGTGTAGACTGTTTAGCGACAACATCAATTCCCTCATCGTTTGCTCCCTTTGTCACATAGACCGTCCAATTCTGCAGCTCCCAAATTCTCGCCACGAACTGTTCGAACTCATAGGCCTCAATTTCTTGGACTTGTTCAAGAAATTCATCCTGTGTGACAGCCATCTTGGCTGAATTTGCCAAGAAGCCATAATAAGTCCACGCTCTTTCACCGGTGGTTGAACCTGCATCCGTATGATCGGTGCTGCTGTCGAATGTAGATATGGTAGCCGCATAGCTGGACAGGGACTTTCAGAGAAACGGCGTTCGACATTCAGAAAGTACCAGTAGCAATAGAAGTGCTTAGAATCTGGACAGTAGGAGAAGCAGTGGGGAAACGGTTTTGCGGAGGTTGCGTCACCGCGGCGATCATGAACCTCGAAATACGCCTCGTGATCGACGTGGGAGTACTGATCGTCCTGTGGAAAACTGCCACAGTGTGGTCTCGTGGTGGCGAAAGGATGACTTGAACGCATGGATTTACGTCGACTGAGAAACCGCTCACCGCTCGTCACCCCCCATCGGCCGCGTACCGACTGGCATTCACGCGGTTCGTAAACGGATACTCGCCGTCCCGATCTGGCTAGGACCACGTCGCCGACGCTCAGATCGGCGGCCGACGGGCTCTCGGAATCAGTTGCGTCGGAAGTAGGATGGGACCGCCGTGGGGTCGACTCGTGTTCTCGTCATGCGATTCGTCCGATTCGTGCTGCTGATCGTGCTTGCTCATAGTCCAAAATCCTCCATTGCACCGCGCCGCCGGTCGAGGTCCTGTCCGAGATCGGGTTTATCGTAGTACCGCCGGATCGTCTCGGGGATCGCATCCACGCGTCCCGAGACGAACCGAATCGGACAGCCGCGATTCCGCAGGTCGGTAATCCGCCCCGTCCGAACCGGATGCGGACTCAGACTCGACGGACATTTGCTTTCGTGCCCATGCTGCCGATAGTCGCAGGTCGCGATCTCCTCACCGTGTGGACAGTCGCCGCGCAGACACGGCTGGGTCAGCTCGTAGACGAGCCGCCGAACCGTCGTCGTCGCGTGCCGGCCGAACTTCGTCGTCAACAACGGTTCGCGGCCGTACTCGTCACGCCGATCGTTCCGATGCAGCCGGATGTAGGCCGCAACGATGTCGGCAGTCTCCTCGTCGAGCAGGTTGATGCGCTCGCTGGCTTGGCCGTTCTTCAACCGGGTCCCGGAGTCGGGTCGCGAGCGAAACGTCACCGTCTCGTCCTCGGCATCGAAGTCGTCGAGATCCAGCGCCCGAAGGCCGCTGATCCGACAGCCAGTATCCCACAGCAGTGCGAAGAGCGCGTGGTCGCGACTTGCTCGCTGGTACTTGTCGAGATACTCCAGAATCGCCAGCGCCCGCTCGCGGCCGAGGAGGATATCGCTCGACTCCTCGCCTTTCGAGAGCGACGGGATGATGTGGTCCATCGCTTCGGGCAACGCGGGCTCGACGGCTTCGAGGGCGACGCCGAACCGGAGGAACTGCCGGATCGTCCGGAGTTCGTTCGTCAGCGTCGAGGTCGCGCAGTCCGGCAGTCGGTGGTCGCGATAAGCGTTGATGTGGCGGCCGGTCACCGCGTTGAGGTTCATCACGCCCTCTGCCTCGCACCAGTTGACGAACCGGCTGACACGACGCTCGTAGGTGTCGACGGTGCTGCCTTCCGTCGAGTCGTCGACGACGTCAAGCCACTCAGACAGCGCTGTCCGTGGGAGTAGCGGCGACAGGTCATCGCGCGCACCGCCGACTGAGTCTCTCATCACTACGGATGATCTCCAACTTCCCCAGGCCGCGGTTCGCGCGGATCGAGGCCGAGATCGTAGTCGTCGGTCTGCTGGACACGCTCAAACTCAATCATCGTCAGCTGCGTCGCCGGGCCAAGGTCAGCCTCCGGGTAGTACCGCCGGAGATCTTCGAGTAGGTCTGCGGGTGTCCGATAGGACCGGTGCCCTTCGTGGTCGTAGCGTACGAGCCACGTCGCGTCGGCCCGATGCACGGCCCCGGCTGTCGCGCGGGCGAACACCTCGCCGGAGTCGGCGTCGACAAGGGCGAGTCGATCGCCCGGATGCACCTCGAGATCGAGGCCGTGGCGAATCGTCGCCCACTTGCGACCGTCGAGCATCGGGTCGATGTGCTCCGGCGCGAACTTGAGGCGATCACGCACCGTCGATCACCGCCTCGATCTCCGCTTTGGAGTACCGCGCGTCGCAGTCCTCACCCAAACACGAGTACGGCCGCTCGCTGTCCAGATCGACCGTCGAAAAGGGCCGATGCCCACAGGCGAGCAGCCCCAGCGACTCGCGAGATTCCTGGATCGCATCCCACGCAGCCTGCTTGGTCTTCCAGACGCGATCGTCGCCGTCGCGCTCGACGACTCGAATCACGCCCTTGGCGTGGAGCCGGTTGATGTCGGCGCCGGTGAGGTCGGTCTCGCTGGTCTGCCAGGACTCGCCCGCAGGTGGGACGGCCACACACTCTGACAGACACATGCGGATGTGCTGGGCGCAAGCGTTGCTCATCGACTCACTCATCGAGCATCGCCTCCCGTGCCGCCTGCACCCGACGGAACGCCTCCTCGTCGCCGTCGGGCTTGTCCGGGTGGTGTTGCTTCACCTTCGCCCGATACGCCCCGCGGACGACCGCCGCGGGCGCATCGGGGTCGACATCAAGCACCTCGTGGGGCGGCGGATCGGCGGCGACGGTCTCCTCCTCACCACTCGGCAGCCGCGCGTTCGCGAACTCCGTCTCGCCGGTCGTCACCGGTCGCGAACTCATCTTCCGCTTCTCGCGAATGTAGAGTCCAACCGTCCGGAGGTTGTCCCGCACTCGGGAGTAGGCGTCACACGCGACGGCGAACTGCTCGCCGTCCATCGACCACCGACAGACGACACCCGGATCGTCCGGCTCGGGCTGATTCGCGTAGGGGTAGTTCGGATTCTGCGACTGGTGGTCCATCGCCGTCGAGAGCCGACAGTCGTCGACACCGAGGCGGCCGAGTTCGTCGTCGAGGTCGGTGATCGCGTCGTGGAGGGTCACCTCGTAGGAGCGGTTCTTCGTCCGCTCGCTCGCGGGCGTCCGCTCCCACTCCGGCGGCCAGTCGATCTGGCTCATCGCTCGGCCACCTCCGCGACCACGGTCCGATGCCCATGCGCGAGACTGTGAATCTCGGCGTCCCGATGCACGCCTTGGGCGCCGCCGACCCACTCGTCGGGGCAGTCTCGACAGACGCTGTGATGGGTCGGCAGTTCGCGCCCGCCATCAGTCTCGACACGAGGCTTCCGGGCGACGATGTTCGACGCCTTCGAGACCAGGTAGTGTTCTTCGTCGTTCTTGTGATGGCCCCACACGTCCTCGCAGGAGAGACACATCACGTTGGCGTCGCCCTGTTGCTGGAGTTCGCCGTCGCAGTCTTCGTGCGGGCACTCCTCGTGATCCCACGTCATCACCGAGCCACCGTCCGGAATCGCGTCCGGATCAGCGGCGTCGAGGTCAGCGGCGACGCCGCTCAACTGCGGTTCGCACTCACGCTCGCGTTCGATCGGCTCGTCGAAGTGGTGCCCACACGCGTTGCAGTACCACCGATACCCCTGTCCCGACGACTCGGGCTTTGCAGGCGTCCGGCGCTTGATCGAGGCCGATTCACATTCGGGACAGGCGGTGATGAGGCCCCCGTCGGTCCGAAGCTCCTCTTCGTCCTGCGCGCGCGCCAGCTCGCCAGCGAGCCCGGGCCGACCGCCCATCGAGTGCCGCTCGCGCTCGATCGGGGTGTCGAACTCGTGGCCACAGTCCTCACAGACCCACCGCGGGGCGTCCGGGTCGCTGCGAGACTCGTGCTTGTCGACGAGTCGCTGGCGAATGTCGGTGTCGTCGCAGGCGGGGCAGGCCTGCGTGGTCCCGAACGAGGCGTCGGTCATCGGGACACCTCCATGGTCGCGGTTTCGAGGATCTCGCCGCCGATGACCTTTTCGTAGCCTCCGTCCGAGACGCAGCCACCGTCGACGAGTCCGAGCGTAAACTCTGTCGGTGTCTCTCCAACAGCTTCCCAAAAACGGGCTGCATCCTCGCCGAGTGCGACTGGCTGGTACGCTTCCTGCTCGCCGCCTTCAAGCAATACAACGTAGGAAACGTCTGCTGGCTCGAATGTAGTCTGTATGTCTACTCTGGGAGAAAAGAGAGTCCCCCCCCTCGATACTCGCCTCGACGGTCTTGAAGCGCTCCCACGAGTCCTCGGCGACCGTCGCCGTCGGCTGCGAGCCGAGACACCCGGCCGTCGCGGCCGTGGCGAGCAGGCCGAGCGCGCCCCGGCGCGTGGTTCTGGAGGTGTCGGTCATCGCTCCGCCTCCGTGAAATCCTGATGCGCCGCCGCCATCAGCAAGCGCTGGAGCTCTCGTTTGCGGAAGGCCTGACTCGAATCGGCGCCGTCGAACTCGAACCCAGCCCACTCGGCGAGCAGTTCGCGCAACTCGCCCGAGGTGATCCTGTGCTTCGAGGGCGGCACATGGACACCGGACGCCCACTCCGCGAGCGCGTACAGCGCGCCCTTGTCGAACTGGCTGTGCGATCCGTTGTCGATACCGGCGATATGGCAGATGCCGTTGATGAGTCGCCGCACCTCGATGGCCTCGGGCGGGGCGGCGTCCCAGCCACAGACGAGCCCGGTGTCGACGGCGATCTGCCGGATGAGCCAGTAGTTGTGGCGCTCGTGCGGAGTGAGTCCGCGCGCGGGTTTCGAGACGCTCATCGCTCGGCCTCCAGATCGTCCACTGCCTCGTCGACCATCTCGTGGAGCTGCTCACGCAGGTTCTCGAAGTCCGCTTCTTCGGGATGGGACTCGACGTAATCGAACAGCGCGCTGTGGGTCGACACCGCAGCCGTGTCGAGCACGTCGCGGTCGTACTGCTCGCCGGCCGTGTCGTCTTCGCAGATCGTCGTCATCGATCCACCACCTGATACGCCGACAGTTTCTGTTCGATCGCGGCGCGCGCCCGCTCGGCGAGCTGGACGGTGGCCGCGTCGTCGCCGATCGGCGTGATGGTCACAACCACCGCGACGGCGCCGTCGGCATCCTGGAGCTGGAGGTCGTAGGTCTGCGGTCGATGCGTCAGTCGGTCGGGGGATTCTTGCCCCGTGAGGTCGTTGTCGTGCATAGGCGTTCGTGCCTCGGACACGAAGGCCCGCGCGGACCCGCTGTTGGCGCAGCGGGGTCCGCTTCTGTTTCGGCGAGTGGACCCATCGCCGAGCGACGGGTCCGCGAGAGACCTTCGTAGCTTCGACTGTGTTTTCCCCTACACTTATAGTTTTGCGTAAAGAAGCGCAGGTATGGATAGCAAACCCCTCAATTGCGCAAATTGTAGTAGTTCTGATCAATCCGGTGCTGATAAGGGTCAAGTTTGCGAAACCGACAGTGTGCCACCTGAGGATCGCCGGGAGCGGGTTCTCGAATTCATCGCGGAGCACGATATGCCGCTCCCGCCACTGGCGATCTACGCCGGGATGATCCGCCAGTACCGGATCACGTTCTCGTACCGAACGATCCAGAACATCGTCTCTGAACTTGTCGAAGGCGGCGACTTGTTCAGAGTCGACACCACTGAGTTGCGAGACGGAAATCTCACTGAGATCAGCGAAGATGGTGGGCGCCGTAGGACGTACTACTTCGTCACCGAACAAGGTCGCGAGCGCGTTGAAGACACAATATCTGAGTAATATACGCCTTTTTTCGTAAAGAGACGCAACGAATAAGTGGCCGTAGCCCGTGGTATAGGATGAGGGCACCACGACGCCGTCGACGATTTTCGACGGCCCGCGCTGCCACGCGGACCGTGGGTTCTCAGAACAACGATGTCGAAAGCGAACCCGTCCGCTACTACGGCGGACACGACGGAAAACTGTACCGACCACACGACCAAGCTCCTGCCACAACACGTCTACCTCGGCACCGACCGCGAGGGCTTCCGCCACCATCTCGACCGCGAGCGCGACGCTGTGCTCCGCGTCGCGGACGACGGCACGATCGAGCGCGTCATCGACCTCGGCGACGACGACAACGACCTCGACGACTACCTCGCCTTCGTCGCGGACCACGTCGGCTGGCGAGTTCGGAAACAGGCGGCGACGTGGGACGTGTGGGGGCGCCGATGAAACTCTACGGCACCACCTGCGCCAGCTGCGCGACGGTGATGCTCCGCGGCCGGGGCGAGGCGGCGCTGTGCGCGTCGTGTCTCGCTCGGGAGAACGCGGCACCACGGTAGATGACGCGCCGCGACCGCGCCCTGATGCAGCTGGCCCAGGCTGAGACGCGAGCCGAAAACCCCGAGGTCCGCGAGCACATCCGCGCGGCTCGCGAAGCGATCCGGGCGGTGGCACCGACCGGTCTCCAGGAGTGTCCAGCCTGCGGACGCGTCGGCGTCCCGGAACAGATCGCCGTCCACGACTGCGACGGCTGACACCACAACCGCTTTTTTCGAGCGGGCGATACCACTGACTACCTCGGCGGCGGTCTCGAATCATTGGAACTGGGGCGGGAGCGTCGTCGAGGGCTTACCTGACGTGACGGTGTGGTTCCTCGGCCAGTCGGACGGCCGACCACGGGATCGTCTCGCCGGTCGCCTTATCGAGCAACTCGTAGTGTTCGGGATCGAAGTTCTCGCCGTGCTCGGCGGCGCGGCGACACATCCGACACCAGATATGGTTGTTCGTCCGGTCCCACGTCGTGTGGCCGTTGGGGCAGGTGTAGCGCATCCGATCCACGTCCTTCGACCGATCGATCACGACCGAGTCCGGCGCATCGGCGTCCGCACTACCATCCGTTCGAATCGACATACACGACGGTCGAGGGGCGGGATTGACATAACTCGTTTTCTGCAACGCGGTGAAAGTAAAGGAGATACGCAGAGGGCTGGGATCGGCGGATTTCAGCAGGGAGAAAAACAGCAGCCACGTATCGGCCTTCAGACCTATCGGTGAAAGTGAACAGCCTCTACAACCACTCCACCTTCCCGCGCTCCCGCTGCTGGGCCTCCGGCGAGAACGTCCCGCGGTAGTGGTCCAGAAACGTCTCCAGGTCATTCCACCCGCCCCAGTCACAGACCAACAGCGGGTCCACGTCAGCACTCGCCAGCGCTGTCGCCCACGTCCGCCGGAGATCGTGAAAGGTCAACTGCGCCCAGCCGGGATCATCGTCCGCAACGGCCTCGGCCGCCTGGCGCACCCACCGCCGAAGCGAGCGCGTCGACGTGATCTCGACGAGCGAGTGCGACGAGGGCGCGTCGCGCACGTCGTCGACGGTGCGGATCGTCGTCGCCAGGTCGCGAGGCACGGGCGTCTCGCGGTACTTCTCGCCTTTCCCGTGATGCACCCGCAGCATCGTCCCGGCGTCGGTGTCGACGACGTGTTCGGGCGCGACGTCGAGGACTTCGTGAGAGCGGAGCCCGCACCGTGCGCCGAGGGCCAGCGCGATCTCCCTGGTCGTCCCGTCGGCCGCCGCAAGCAGCTGCTCGACTTCGGGCTGGCTGAGCCACACCTTCATGTCGTCGCGGGCGTCGTGCTCTCGAAGATTCATGTCCGACTACTTCGCTTTACGGACAGAATATCCTATAATCTACCGGTCAGCCGCCTCGATCACGGCGCAGACCCCACCGATTCTGTCCGACTTTGCAACGGAAGCCGGACACGGAATGAGGGTTCGCAGAGGCAGTCACATCGACAACCCGCCAGAACCCTGCCCCGGCCACGGAAACACGACCCAGATCGTGTAGAAGATGCCCGGGAGCAACAGCAGCGACATCCAGACCGGCGGCTCGGGTGTGTAGACGCCACCGATCACCGCTGTGGGCGAGGAGTCGGTGACGTGGTTACTCCACTTCCAGCCGATGAACATCCCGCCGACGAGCAGAAAGGCGGCCTTGTAGAGTTCGAGCGCCCACCACGACGGTGGCTCGCCAGTCCACTCTTCGACGCGCTTACTGATCACCATCGGTCACTCCCGCAAGTTCTCTGTCGCCGTCTCCCTCCCACTCGGTGCCCACACGCGATCCGGCGGCCATCTCGGCAAACGCTGTCTCGTCGAGGCAGCGCTGATGCAGAATCACACCAGCCATCCCGCGTTCTTCGAGCATCTCGGCGAGGTTGAGTGTCATCGGATCGCCACCACACCGTCGCAGCGCCTCGGCGATCGCCTCGCCGAAATCCTCGTGATCGTCTGTTCTCTCCCACATGACCATCTCGTCGCCGGCGTCACGCAGGTCGATGGGTTCGCCACAGAGATCGCACCGGCCGAAGTTGCTCAGATCGATATCGTCACTCGTCGCCATCGGCCACCCCCACGTCGATCCGCTCGTAGTACGTCCGTTTTTCGAACGGTTCGTGTCGAACAGCGTGGGCCGCGTCGATCCGTTCGTCGACGACCTGGACACGAGCATCCAGCGTCTTCTGGACTGAGGTCGGAATCGCGTGCGCGCCGCTGATGAGCACCGCGCCAGCATGACGGTTCGCACGACTCGTCACACCCTTCGGAACGGACTGCTGGTCGCGGGTGCCCGCGAGATGTGCGACCCACACGTCGCCATCCTCGACGACGCCGTCTCTGACGACGTTGCCGTCGTCGCTCGCGATCTGTTCGGCGACCTCGTAGGCGATGCGCTCGACGGCCGGCATTTCGGCGCCTTCGAGTGCGATCTCGACGTGGATCGTCACCGGCTGGTCGCGCTCGCGGCGCCGCTCGATCAGCTCGTAAAGCGTCGGCCGCTCCTCACTCGTCGCCATCCTCTACCTCCACGTCCAGCGCCGCCAACAGCGCGTCGACCTTGCCCTCCAGGCGCGAGATGTCGCGCCGGAGCGATTCGAGGTCGCCGTCGCGGTCGTCGACCGTCCGGAAGTCGGGCTGGCCGACCAGATCACTCCTGCCGGCTGCCGGTCTGGCTGTCCCGATCTCGTCGAGCATCAACGTCACGTCAGTCGGCGGGCCGCGCTGGAACCGCTGGTCTCGTCGCTGGCTCGCAAGCGGAACACCGGTCGACTCGGAAACGTCGTCTGAGTCTGCCATATCGAATCATGCCCTTACGGGCAAGCCCACCGCCGGAATCGAACCGGCGTTGCGCCGACGTGGGTCAGTCATTTTCAACGAGCCCAGTCCGTTCGATGGCCTCCACAGCCAGCATCCCTGCCACGGCCGCGGCCGATGCGAGTGTCGCCCGTTTCGCACCCTCGAACGGACCGTCTTCGCGGATGGCGTAGCTCCAGAGCCCAGCGAACCCACCGAGTTGATACCAGAACCCCTCGCCACTCACGACTGCTCACCCCGATCGGCCGCGTCGAGCCACCGCTGCCGCTCGCGCACCTGTCGAACGCGTCGGAACTCCAACCACGCGGCCACGCCGATGTACGCCCCAACAGCGAGGACGACCCAACGACTCCACCTCATCGCGATCCTCCCAGATGGACCTCTGCCCGGCCCGTCGCCAACTCCTCGACGGTCAGCCCAGCGGCCTCAAGCCACCCCCGAATCGCCCCCCGATCAACACCCTTCGCTTCGTGGACTTCGACGAGGACGGCCTCGACGCGGTTGAGATAGTCGCCGAGCCCATCCAACACCGCGCTCTCGTGGCCCTCGACGTCGATCTTGAGCACGTCCGGCGCGGGCACGGCCACACCGTCCCCTCGGCGCACCGACACCGGCACGCCCCGCCCGGCAAGTCGATGCGCGCCCCCGGCCGCCACCGCCCGACCTGGAGGTGCTCAACGCCGTCGTGATCCGAGAGCGCGACCGGCCGCACCGTCACCTGCCCGGCGACGCCGTTGCGGGCGGCGTTTTCGGCGAGGCGGTGCTGGCTGTGCTGGTGGGGCTCGAAGGCGACGATCTCGGCGCCCGCGCAGGCGAACAGACACGAATAGACACCGAGCGAGGCACCCACGTCCCAGGCGACCGTGTCCTCGTCGACGTGCTCCAGGAGCCAAGCCGCCGCGGCCCGCTCCCCGCCGGCGTCGCTGGCATACCACCACTCGCGCCAGTCTCCGACGTGGTAGGTCGCCTCGACGCCCGCGACTGAGAGTGTCTGCGTGCGATCGACGACGCCCGCTCGTATCCCGGCGTTCACGAGGGCGTGGTGGGCGGGACGGCCGACGCGATGCCGAAGCCACTCGGCGACCGTCACCACCCACCACCCGCGTTGAGCATCAACAGCCCACCCCCGACGACGATCACGACGCCGACCAACCCGAGCAGACTCGACCTGCCACCTTCGGGCGTCGCCGTCGGCGTCGTCACGGGCGGCGGCGTCGGGCCGGGCGTCTCGGCCGCGGTCGCGGTGGGCGTCGCCGCCGGCGCCGCCGGCGCCGCCGTCGAGGCTGTCTGCGTCGCCGTCGCGGTCGGCGTCTCGGTCGGCGTCGCGGTGGGCGTCGCCGCTCGCCCGTCGCCGATAGGCACCACGACCTCGCGACTGTTGCCGGCCTGATCGATGATCGTCACGGTCACGCTGCCGCCGCCCGGCCGGGGCACGCGGTGATCGAGGCGCACAGCCTCACGATCGAGATCGCGCCCTCCACTCTGGATCTGGATCGTCTGCCCGGCCGCGCGCACGGTGTCGACCTGGACGTTGTCGCTGACCCATCCCTCCAGTCGGACCCACTTGCCGTCGGGCGTGGCCGTCAGCCGCGTCGTCGTCGGCGGTTTGGTATCGTTGACGTGGACGACGAGATTGATGTGAGTCGGGTAGCCCGCGCCGTCGACGACCGAGAGGTTGATCTCGTTCGCCCCGGCCCCAAGTGGGACTGCATGCGAGAACGTCCCGTTCGAGGCCGCGGGCGTCGCGTAGTAGCGATCGACTTCGGTCCCGCCGCCATCATCGTACTCGAACTCACGCGCGATGGTCAGATGCGAGATGCCGTCCGGGTCGGTGGCAGTGCCGGACAGGACGAGCTCGCCGTCGTCGATCGTCACTTCGGCGGCGGCACTCGTCGACGTCGAGACGGTGACCGGCGCGTCGACGTGGACGGTCGGCGAGTCCGAAGTCGCGGCGGCGCCCGGTGGGATCCCACTCAGCACCAACACCGACACGACGACCGCGATCGAGGCGGTGGCGGGCCGAATGAGGCCTTCGTCGCTCATGTGATCGTACTCCCGTCGACGAGGCTGACCCAGTCACCATCGGAGCGGTACACCGCCGGCCCCTCTGGGTTGCTCCCGCTGCCGTCGTGGTAGCGCGTCTCGGTGACGGTCGGCGACGACACCGATCGCACGTCGGTCTGCTCCCAGGTCAGCGGGCCAAGATCGAGGAGACCGTACCCCTGCGCGGTCTGGTCGGCGAACCACTCACAGCCAGGGTCACCGCTGGTCTGGGCTGTGGCCACATCCGAGGCGATCGTCGGGGCGACGCCGATGCCGAGCAGCGCAGCAAGGAGTTCGCGTCGAGATGCAGTCATCGAACCACCTCGATGGAGTGATTTCGACCGGACACACCCGACCGCCGACCCGCTTGTGGTTCGTAATCTGTCTGCTCTTCTTCTATACGCGTTTGTATGTAGGTATATCCTCTCTCACCCACTACTAACGCTGCCGTACACCGATCACGTAGTGCGATTTTTGGATGCATGGCGTTAGCTGATGTTATTGGCAATCTGCCGAACTCGCGAGCCCTTGATCGACACCGCCGAACACTCTGCGATATCGCTTGCTGTCAACGGCGTCTCTTTGAACAGCGCTGTCAGGATCTCGTTTCGCTTCTCGCGCTTCGCTTCTTCGACCGCCTGGTCGATTTTCTCCTGCATCGTGGACTGGCGAACGAGCTGATCGTTGTCGAGTTCGCCATCGAGGAGGTCGTTCTTCAGCGAGTCCATGTGCCGGAAGGTGGCCGAACCGTCCATGTTCGGCCACTCCAACGTCTGGAGCGTCTTGTAGTAGATCGTCTGTTTGGTGGCGTGGATCTTCTTCTTGTAGATGCGACAGCGTCCGCGACGTTCAATGTTGATCCAGTAGTCTGCGAGCAATTCGAATCGACTGTCGATGGTCGACGGGCTCGGCAAGTTCACGAAGGCGACGATCTCACGGACGCGAGCTTGCTGCCACTTCTGCGTGGCTTCGACGTTCTCGTTGGTCATCCCGCGCCGGCTGTCGAACTGTTCGCCCTCTTCCATCACGGCCGCACTCCCTGGTTTGAGGACGCTGTACAGTTCGAGGAATCGGAGCGGTTCGATCGTCGTCTTGTGCGGGGCGAACCCTTCGGCCGTCGTGTCGGTGACGTAGCCGAGATAGTCACAGCAGTTCGACTTCCCGACGCCGGTCTGGCCGTCGGCGGCGGTGACGAGGATTTTTGCGTCTCGACCTTCCCGCTTGCGCTCACCGATCTCGCGGAAGAACGGTCCGTCCAGCCCACTCGGCACCGTCACGTCAGCAGGTGCGGGCTGGATGCGCTCGGTAACCGGCCCTGGCGCAGTCACTTCGGTTTCAGTCGCTGCCATCGTCATCACTCCGGAAACGCGCCGGGAGGTTTTCGAGCGCCTGTTCCTGCCCGCGGGCCTTCAGCAGCGCCGCGAGGTCGTCCTCGGTGGCTTCGGTGTGTGGCGTAACTTCCGTGGGCGAGGCCGCGAACCCGAGTTCGGTCGCGATATCGTCGAGCGTAAACGACAGTTCGACCGCCTGTTTTGGATCGACACGTCCTGGTCGCTTCTGCACCGTCTGCCGGGATCCACGCCCGGCCGACTGCGTCGGGACGCGCTCCTCACTCAGGACGTGGGCTTGTAGCTGCTGGAACTCTTCGGTCGGCCACTCGTCCTCAACTGCCGATTCATCGCGGTAGCGGCGCATGATGCCGTAGTATCGCATCAGCGACGCCTGGAGATAGGTGATCGTCTGCTCGGAAACGGTGTTCGCGGCCCGCTGCTGAAAGTACAGCATCCGAGCCTGATCCATCTCTTCTTGCGCCCGGTAGATCAGCCGGGAAAAGTGGCTGCTATCGGACTCGTCACTCGTCGGCATGGTCGCCTCCACACGAAAGATCGTACACCAGGAATTCGTTCTCGAAGTCGATGTACGGCGTTAGGTTGTCGCCTTTCCCCACAGCGAGATTCTGCGGGCCCTCCGGTGGGACGCCGATCAGGAACTGTTGTTTGTTCCATCTGAGGCTGTAGGATCGGAGTTCGACGAGTTCGCCTGCCATCGCTCTATCAACGGCCTTCTGTGCTTGGACGCGCCGGTCGTGGCGTGTCGTCTGGGCCATTGGCACACCCTACTAGAAATGGGGGCAAAAACCCTGTAGGTGACCCTAGGGTTACACATAGGGTATTGATCCTGTATTTTGAACATCTGTAGATTATTGCAGGTATGCCAACCGCAACGGTGGCACGCAACGACCCTGACGCACTGTTCGACACGACCCAGTCGCCGGCCGAACCGGACGCCCCGGTCACGCCGGGCGACCCGCGACTCGACACCGCCGACGATTCTGACGACCACTACGAGACGATCCGGCCCGACGTGACGCCGCTCCCGGCGCCCGAGGACACCGACGACACCGAGCCGTCGCTCTCGACGGCTGCCGCGGAGGAATCGGCGCTCGAAGCCGGCGCCGAGGCTGTCGAGTGGCTCGACGAGAAGGCGCCCGCCCAGCTCGACATGATGGGGACGGTGCGCGTCCTCGGTGGCTCGATGATCGGGATCGCCATCCTCGTGGTGGTCCTCAACGAGGTCTTCAGCCTCAACCAGATCGCGAACTCCACGGGCGCCTTCAGCGGCGTCATCGACTCGCTGAAGTCGACCGGTGGCGCGGCCCTCGGGCTCCTGGTGATCGGGCTGCTGGTCCTCGGGGCCAACCGCGTCATGGGCTTCTTCGGCGGCGGGGGCTTCTAAACAGGCTTCGCCGACGCCCGCGATCCTCGTTTTATCGCGCGCTGTCGGCTCCACCACACCCATGTTCGGACTGTCACTGTTCCTCGGGACGCCGCGTGCGGTGCTTCGGCCGGTGCTGTTCGGCGTCTATCTGTTCTCGGTGATGGGCGTCGTCATCGGACTCAACGCCGGCATCCGCGCCGACTCGCCCGCTGCCGCCGAGATCAACGTCGAAGAACACGTCACCGAGATTGACGCGAAGGAAGTGCAGAAACCCGAGTACTCACCCATCGCACGTCAACTGGTGCCACTCGCCGAGCGCGCCGAGCAGATCCACATTCTGCCGGATCCCTACCATAGCCGCCTCGATGCGTGGATCGAGACGCGAGTCACGGAGATGGTAAAATACGGGCTGCGACTCAGTCTCAGCATCGCGGACGTGACGGCCAGCCTCGCGTACGCACACCAGTCGACACTGTCGACACCGGTGGTGTCGATAGCCGTGAAAGCAGCCGGCTACGTCGCCATCTTCGGCCCGATTGCTGGCTACAACTGGCTGCTGTTCCGGGGGGCTCGCCATGCGCGGTAACATGTGGGTGGTCGCGGTCACCGCGATCTTCCTCGGCCTCTTACTCCCGGCCGTGAGCGGCGCCGGAGGGGCTGGCTCGACGACCGACGCGGTCCGCAACCTCCTCGCCCCCATCGGCGGGATGATCGGCATCCTGTTCGTCGCCGTCTGCGCGGGCGCGTTTCTCAACTGGTTCTCGGGAGGCGGGTTCTGATGCTGCAAAGCTACTACTTCGGACTCGGCCTCCTGGCGGCCGCTGCCACGTACCTGTGGGCCTTCCGCCGCGAACGCATCGCGCTGACGAGTGCCGTGGCGTCGGCGACGTGGGCGCTGCTGGCGCTGACCGGCGGCACCGTCACGAAACGATCGCAGTGCTGTGAGACGGCTGTCCCCGTCGCCGACGAACCACGGTTCGTCCTCGCGGGGCTGGCGCTGCTCTCGCTGCTGGCGTTCATCCTCTACGTTCTCGGGAGCTACCCGCCCGAGGAAACAGAGGACCCCGACGCCGGCGAGGGTGCCACTGCGGAGGGTGCATTTAATCGATGAGTCAAGATCAAATCGAGCAACAGCAAGAAGCACAGCAAGAGGCCGAGGCGTTTTCGGCTGGCACGCACTCGGCCGCCCAGATGGCGGCCCAGGAAGAAGAACAGGTCTACAAGAACCACAAGTTCCTCGCCCAGCTGCGCGACTCGGGGCTTGACGCCGACTTCAAGGCCGACCTCGGGCCGTTGCTGGCCGGCGCCCACGTCACGGGCGTCCACCAGGACCCAGAAAGCTACGAGCAGTTCATTAAGTGGATCAACGAGAACGAAGGCGAACGCGACCTGATCCGCAACGATCCGGGCCAGCACATCAAACAGCGCCCGTTCGCGATGGCGGTCGTCCAAGACCTCCACCTGCGACCCGACAAGTCGATCGAGGAGTGGATGCCCGCGATGGACAGCGCCGAGCGAGAGGACCACCGCCGGGCGATGCGGGCGGTAACGAATTTCCAGACGCTGGGCTCGGGCGACGGCCTCGAAACGGTCGGGACGGTCCAGACCTCCACCGAGATCAGCCGCACCAGCGAGGAAGAGACGAAACTCCGCGAGAAGGCGGGGAAATGGTACAAGTAACCTATGCAGAATCCACTCACCAGCGACGACACCGAGACGGACGCACAGGACGCGACCACGCTCGCCGAAGCCAGCGATGCGGACCTCGCCGACGCGATGGATGCGACGCCACTCGACAAGGCGAGCGCCGAGGAGATCGCCGCCGAACTCGACGACCGGACCGCCGAAGAGTGGTCGATGGCGGGCGGCTGGGCTGGTCGCGAGGTGGCGAAACTCGCGATCAACCTCTCGATGCCGATCTCGAAGACCGCGAAGATTTGGAAGCGACTGCTGACAGTCGCCCACAAAGGCCTGTACAAGGCCACGGGCGCCGACGGCATCGTCTACACCTACCGCGGCAACGATAAAGTCGAGGTGGTCCCAGTCGCCCGGTACAAGGATCCCGACGGCGAGAACGCTGATCTCTGGCACTCGCCAGGGTGGGAGGATCAGTGGGTCGGGGCAAGTGGGCGTGACATGGTCCTCGGCCCCGGCAACGTCCCGGTCAGCGTCGGCTCGGGTGATAGCTTTGCTCTCGGGGACCAGCTCTCGCTACGCGCCGACAACGCCTTCCAGCGCGGCGCCGACGGCCCGGTGTTCACCGAGCCTCGGTTCGAAGTCACCGAGCAGATCGAACAGATCGCAGTCGACGAGAACGGCAACGCCTACAACCCGAAGGCGCTCCCGGACGGCGGCGAGGGCGTCCCCGTCGAGGCGGTGAAAGAGCAGATTGTCGCCCGGGATATCTCACTGGATGAGATGGGCGACCTCGGCGACTACGCGATCGACCTCTCGGACACCGACAACCGCCTGCTCTCGCTGTGGAGCTACAAGGAGACGTACCCGGAGACGATGGCTTCCGAGGAGCATCGCAACGCCGAGTTCCGCGGCCGGAAAGCGGAGGAAGATAAGGACTACGGCAAGTTCGCGATGAAGATGCTCCTAATCGCGGGCGGCATCGTCGTCCTCGCCCTCGCGGCCGTGTTCGTCCTGCCGAAACTCCTCGGCAGTGGCGGCGGGAGCCTGCTTCCGCTGCTCGGGGGGTTGTGAGATGTTCGGGGCGCTGATCCGGGCGGCAGGCAACCTCGTCATCGGGGCTGTCATGGGCGCCTTCCTCGCCTGGATCGTCGGCCGGTTCGCGCCGTTTTTCTCGACGAGCAATGTCCTCGGGCGGTCGCTCGCGGCGATCGGCGAGAACGCGACGATCGTGATGATCCTCGGCGCGGCGGTGACGCTGCTCGCGCGAGCCAACAGCGAGCGGCGCGTGGGGGGCTAACCGATGGGCAACATCGTCCGCTATCGGTTCGCCGTCGCAACGACGGTGATGTGCCTGGGCTTTGCCGCCCTGTACGAGCAGGCGTTCAAGGCTGGCACGGTCGGCTTGTACAATCAGGCCGTCAACGAGTCCGCGGGGCCGTTCAGTGGGATCGTCGTCACCATCGACAACCTCTATCCGGTCGCCGTCGCGATCATCCTCTTTGTCGTCTGGGCGTACGCCCTCGTCGGCGGTGTCCAAGAGGAGCGCGCCGTCCGGAGGTCGGGGCCATGACTGTCGGTGACGTGGCCTCGATCGTCGAGGAAGCCCGTAGCGAGCGCGTTGACGAGCAACGCATCGCCGAGGTCGTCACGGTGCGACGGAGGCGATCGGCATGACCTGGCGCCACGTTCTCGTCGTCGCGGTCGCGCTGCTGGCGATCTCCTCGATGCCTGCCGCCGCCCAGAACGCCTCGGCGGTCGCGTCGCGTCACACGACGTTCGGGACTGGCTCGCCCGGCGAACCGGCGCCGACGCAACTGACGAACATGACGGTTGAGGGAAGCGGCGAGTCGGCGAGCGTGGCGGCGACGTCCGCGGACGACACGATCGTCGATGACTTCAGCGACGGCGATCTGAGTGAATATTCGGGAGACGGGGCTGTTTCGTCGTCCACGCCGCTGAACTCGGGCAACGCTCTCGTGTTCACAGGATCGGGTAACCAAGATTCACCTGCGGCGACTTCGCTGTCGGGATTGCCGGCCTACCCAACCCGCGGCGACACGTTCAGTTATCGAGTCGAGTTCACGGATTCTGACTCGCAGACGCGGATGGAATTCGGCGCTGACGGCAGCGGAAACCGTTATTCTGTTGTGCTCGGCAGCCAGGACGGACTCCTGTTCCGAAAGCTTTCGAGCGGGAGCTTCAGCAATCTAAAATCGTCGTCGTTCACGGCAGCGGCCGACACGACGTATCGCGTGGAGGTTGAGTGGGGTGACCCAACGATTTCGGTCCGCGTCTACCAAAGCGGGTCACAAGTTGCCTCACTCCAAGTGGATGAGACGACGTACGATTCGGGCGGTATCAGATTCGGACTCTATGACCGCGACACCGCCTCGTCGGCGTACTTCGACGATCTGACGCTGGTTAACAATGAGCTCTCGGCGGCTGGACAATACGTTGGCGCCGCTCACGACGCCGAAAACGTCACGACCGGGTGGGCCAACCTCTCGATCCAGAACGCCGAGGCGACTGTCACCTGGCAAGAAGACAGCGACGCCGACGGGACGTGGACGAACGTCACGTCGACGACGGCCACGTCGACGACCAACGTCACCCAAGACCTCTCGGCGACGACGAGCGACCGGTGGCGTGTCCGCGTCGACTACGCAAAGACAGGAGCCAATGCCGACGTTCAGATCCACGACGAGGGGCTGCTGTTCTCGCCGTCGGCGCCGACGCTCTCGGACCCGGAACCGCCCGACGAGGCACAGATCCAGAACGCAGTGGGCAACGTCTCGATTAACGTCTCCGACGCGGACTTCCCACTCGCTCAGGGCGACTCGGTGGACGTCTCGGCGACCGACGCCGACGGCAACAGCCTCGGCTCAACGACGCTCACCAGCAACGGCACGGCGTCGCTGAGCTATTCGAGCGTCGCCGGTGAGAACACGATCCAGTGGTCTGCGACCGACAGTTACGGCACGACGACGACCTTCGAACAGACCTTCGAGACACCGGGTGTGATCGAGGTTCGCAACGAAAGCGAACCAGGGACTATCGTCTCGACGGCCTCGAATATCACGGCGACGTTCTACGGCGACGACGGCGAGACGGTCATCCAAAAGTCCTCATCGGACGGCACGATCCAGATTGCCGGCGTCCCGACGAACACCGAATACGTCGTCGCGGTCAACGCCAACGGCTACCGACCGCGGCGAGTGCGACTCACGAATCTGTTCGATCAGCGCTCGGTCTACCTCCTGCCGGAGGGCGCGAACTCGGCAAATATCCAGTTCGAACTCAACGACCGGACCGGAAACTTTCCCTCAGACTCGGAGCTGATCATCTCGAAACCGATCACGCGCAACAACTCCACGACGTACGTCGATATCGCGGCCGATAGCTTCGGCGCCACCGGGTCGACGCGGTTCATCCTTGAAGACAACTCCCGCTACCTGTTGCGCGTGAAAAGCCCCGACGGGTCTGTTCGGGAGATCGGCGCCTACACGACCTCGGGCGCCGCTGTCGAGCCGATCCCGATCGGCCGCGTCTCGGTCGGCTCGACGATCGATAGCGGGGGCGCACTCCAAACTGGCTACATCACCGAGAACGGGAAGACGTACCTGCGCGTGACCTACGCCGATCCAGACAACCAGACAGAGTCGCTGACGTACAAAGTCGTCAACGAGACCGGCGGCGTCGTCGAGCCCGAGCGCACCGTCACCGTCTCTGGCGAGTACCGTGCGACGATCCCGGTTAACTCGACGGGCGCCGCGACGGTGAACTACAGTTACACGCGCCAGACAGGGGCCGGGCTGGTCACGAAGTCCGGCAACGCCTCGGTTGGCGGCCTCCCTGGCATCGCCCGAGGCTGGCCGATCGATGAACAGGTGCTCTCGCTGTCAGGTTATATCCTGGTCGTCGGCGTCACCGGCTTGCTCGTCATCCGCGATCCGGGGGTCGCCAGCATCGCCGGGACTGTCGTCGCCTCGCTACTGACGTTCATCGGCGTCGTGGCGATTCCGTACATGGCGCTTGGCGTCGCTGGCGTCACCGCGGTCTTGTTCAACATTGGGAGGGTTCGGTAATGCGCACCATCGCTGCACTCGTGTTCGTGCTCGCGCTCGGGGTGAGCTTCAGTATCGTCTCCGCGACCGGCCTCGCAGGCGTCCTCGGCGCCGACCGGGCGCCCGACGGGAGCCAGGTCGAGCAGAACCTCGACAACGCAGCCGGGCAGAGTCCAGTCGACAATCCAGATAAACTGGCGGGCGGGATCGCCCAGACAGGTGACGCGAATCTGATCGGCGTGATCATCACCGCTGGCGACCTCGTTGCCGGGTTCCTGACTGGGGTCATCCTCTTGCCGGTTACACTGAGCAATCTCGGACTGCCGCTGTACGCTGCGGCGCCGCTCGGCCTGTTCATCCAGACCATCTCTGGCATCGGGTTGATCGAGTTCTTCACCAACCGGGAGTTGACCTAACGATGCAGGCAACACCAATCGGCGCCGGTGGCGAACTCGGCCCGTACACTGGCGGCGGCGACCTGCTGGACGCCGTCCTCAACGACCTCGTCGCGGCGACGAGTGGCGAGGCGCTGCTGGGCGTCCTCGTTGGCGGGATGATCATCCTCGCGTTCTACGTCGGCGGCGATCGCGACCTCGCGACGCCGACCGTGCTGACGATCCTGCTCGGGGGTGTCCTGATCCCGATGCTTCCAGCGAGCTACCAACAGACCAGCATCTCGCTGATCGTCCTCGGCATCGCCGCGGGAATCATGGCCATCGCCCGCCGCTACATCCTGCGGCTGGGGGTGTGACGATGTGGACGCTCATCCCGTCGCTGCTCACACTCCCAGTCGCACTCGCCCACGAAACGACCCACTACGTCGCCGCCCAACCCGTGGCCGATGACGCCGCGCTCAACGTCAGCGCGACCGATGCCGAGGCCCACTGCCGTGTCGAGTGGGCAACCGACGCCCGGCCGACGCTCGTCGCAGTCGCCTGTCTCGCGCCGGCCCTCGTCGGCTACGGGCTCGCGACCATCGTCGTTGCGTGGTGGGTGCTCGCCGGTGGCGACCTGCCGGCGACCGTCGTCGGCTGGGCGAAGCTCGCCCTCGCCGCCATCGTCTGGCAACTCTACGCACATCCCTCACCATCGGACCGGCAGGGCCTCGCCATCATCCGGGAGGTGCTCTCGCGATGGTAAGCACCATCTCGCGGTGGCTCTTCCTCGCGACGGGCATCGGGATCGCGCTCTGGACTGGCTGGCTGATAGCCGCCCTCTGGACCGTCTTCGAGGACGCCGTCCGTGCTGACCTCCGTGACGACTGGCGGGCGATCCGTGAGCGCGACACCGTCGCATGGTGTCGGGTCGGCGTCGAGACGACCCTCTCGCTTGGGTTGCTCGTCCGAGCCTGTTGCCACACGCTCGTCTATCTCACAAGCGGCCTCGACGGCCGTCCGGACGTGTCGCTGTCGTTGCAGTACTCGCCCCTGTCCGAGCGCCCCGGCTGGAACGACTGGACTGCGCGGCTGTTCACGGCCGTCTGTGGTCTCTGGTTGATCCAGATGATGACGCTCGGCTGGGGCTGGCCGCCACTGATCGAGCAAACGCTTCGCATCGTCTTCGCAGCGAACGCCGCGCTGTTGATCGGCGACCCGATCGTCGGCGCGGTCCAGCGACTCAGCGACTCAACTATGACCACAACCACGACCGATACCGACAGAGGTGAACAGCATGGCTGACACCGATCCCAGAACGCGCACTCGCGACGAGTTAGTGAACCCCCAGGCCGTCGGCCGCGACCGGACGGAAGCGACGATCCGTCGCCGCGCCGCCCAGGGCACGGATCTCGAATCCGAGGAGATCGCGCTCTCTTCAGACAGCGAGAGTGGCGAGATCCGGGCCCGCATAACCGACGCCGCGCGGCGCGAGCAGGTGGCCGAACAATCCGAGCAGTACAGCGCCGAGGACCTCCGCGTCGAGGGTGGCGGCGAGGTCTCAGTCCGGGAACGGGCGCTCAAGCGCCAAGCCGCTGCGGAGTCGGTCTACGAACCCGACGAACTCACCGTCACTGACGACGGTGGCGTCGAGCCCAAGACCGGCCCGGCGCCCGAAGCGACCCGAGTCGTCCTCTCCGACGACGACCCGCGTGGCGACCTGACGTGGGTCGGCCCCGACGGCCAGCGGATCGAGACCGGTGCCGAGGCGAGTGGCGAGATATACAGTGCTTACGTCGACAAACCAGATCGCGAAGGAAACTGGCGACTACAGGTGGATGGCGAGACAGTCACGACTGCCAGAGTTGGTCCAGTCGGCGCGAGTCGCGACGCGCCCCAGCAGGACGTGGCCCGCGGCTGGAATGGAAACATCATCGAACTCGACGAGGACGCCGGCACTGGTTCAGTCACACAGGATGAGTACGATCCAAACGAGCGACGGACGCCGGCCTCGGCTGACGAGGATGTCGTCGCGGGCGCCGGGGCGGCCGAGGCGCTGCAAGCCGGCGTCGAGCCGGAGACGCTGAGTCCAGTCAACCCGATCGACGAGGGCGACGGGCAGGCGGTCGCCGACCAGCTGTCCCAAGGCGACGCACAACCAGAGGATCGCAACCTCGCTCGCCGCGGAAGCGCGGTGAACCGCCGCCTGCGCGAGCAGGTCGCCAGCGACCGCGAGAGTGTCAGCGCCGATGATGTGGACCTCGTCCAGACCAGCAGCGGGCTCCGGGCACGCATCGACGCCGGGGCGCGCGGTGTCGATCCCGGCGACGCGACGGAGCAGGCCCAGGCGATCAACGTCGGCGACGACCCCGAGACTCTGGATCGGCTGGACGGCGATGCCGAGCGCGGCGTGAGTATCACACGCCCCGGTGGCGAGGGCGCGGTGGCGACCGGCGCGCCCGAACCTGACCGAGAGACGGACCGCGAGGGTCCGAATCCCTCCCGGCGCGAAGTGGGCGGTGCCTCTGACAACGACCTCGGGGACGTGGGCGCCCGCGTCGTTCGCCGGGAGCCAGTGCCGCCGGAGGGTGGCGATATTCGGCTTCAAAATGCCGCGAGGAACCAGCGCCCCGAGCAGTTCGGTGATATCGACTGGTCGATCGGGCGTGGTGGGCCGGAAGACGAGGTCGAACAGTTCACTGACGAGACGGTCGCGGGCGGTGTCGCCGACTCGACGCGCGGGCTGGACCGACGGATCCGACGCATGCAGCGCCGGCTGGCGGGCTCTACCGGACGCCCGGTCGGGGTCCCTGGTGTCGGGATCGTCGGCACGTCCTCGCCGGCACAACTGGGGGCGGAGTTCGCCGAGGACATTCTCGGCTTCGTCGACGACGCTGGCCGCGCCCCGGGCACCGCCCTCGAAGCCGCCGAAGGCACAGCGTATCTCACTGGCCAAGTCGACAACAGCGGTGTCGGCGAGCCCGGCGAGACGCCACGGATCTACTCCGACCCACTGACCAGCACCGTCGTCCGTGGCGTCTCGGAGTTCCGCGAGAGCCCTGACCAGAGTGAACGCCGCGCCCGATTCGCGGGCACTGTCGCCCAGCGAGCGGGGCGTCGAGCCGTCGACGAAGTCCGTGAGAACCCACAGGACGTGGTGACCGAAGCGATCGCTGGCGCGGCTGTCAGCGGCGCGGCCGGGTCGGCTTTCCGAGCCGCCGGCCTCTCAAGCCGCCTTGGCTCAACAGCACGGGCGGCTGGTGCTGTCGATGTGGACGTGGATGCACCGGATAGCGGTGCCGGCGCCCTCGGCGACACCGTGTCGGCGGTGCGGGACCGGTCGCCCTCGGTGTCGATCCGTCGAGACGCGGACGCCTCGCGGTTGGAAATCGACCCGTATCTTCGCCAGCAGCTTCGCGAGGCGGTGCCGGATCTCAACGGAGTGGCTCGGACGGCTGGCCGACGGTCCCGAACCGCCGAGATCAACGCGCAACTCCGGACGCAAAATGCGGCGTCGCGAACCCGCGCTGGACTCACACGGACTGCCGACCGCCTGCGCGGCGCGCCCGGCCGTGCGACCGCCGCCGTCGAGCGAACACGGCGGCGTGTCGCTGACGCCGTCGACGCCGAGATCGACCCGGCCGACCTCGCGCCGTCCGGCGCCGCCGACACGACGACTGCTGACGTGTTCGGCCGCCCAACGCTGACGCGTCGCTTGCGGGCCGAACTCCAGGCCACGCGCGAGGCCGTCAGCGAGTTGGGGGCCGTCGACACCGGCCCCTCCGATCTGCTCCCATCTGGTGCCGCCGATACCGCGACTGCCGATGTGTTCGGTCGCCCCGAACTCACCGGCCGGATGTGGTCAGGGATTCAGGCACGCCGCGAAGCGATCGGCGGACTGCGACCGACTGACGCCCTCCCGTCCGGCGCCGCCGACACGACGACCGCCGACGTGTTCGGCCGCCCCGAACTCACGGGGCGGATGTGGTCAGGCGTGCAAGCACGCCGCGAGGCGATCGGCGGACTGCGACCGATCGACGCCGACCCGTCGGACCTGCTCCCGTCCGGCGCCGCCGACACGACGACTGCTGACGTGTTCGGCCGGCCGCGCTATCCGGGCGCCGCCCGCGCTGAATTCGACTCGGCACGGGATGCTCTCCGCGAGATGCGGCAGTCGCTCACGGGGCGTGTCCAGGCCGCTCGGGAGACGACGGTTCGGATCGGCCCGATCCGCCCGCGCCGCATCGACGTGGGCCGGGCCGAGGACCAGCCCGACACCGACCTCGGGCCGTTCGCCGACGAGGAGTTGAGCGACCTGCCGTCGTGGGCCGAGGCCAACGACATCGATGTCGATATCGACCGCACGCCGACCAGTGACGCCCGGCGCGTCGGCCAGGCGATGCGCGCCCGGATGCGCACCGACCAGGACACTCCGACCCCGACCCGCTCGCGTGGTGATGTGGATACTGATCTCAACGGCGGGCTGTTTGCCGGTGTGGTCGCCGGCGTCGGCACGCGGGCCGAGGATCCGGTCACGGGCGCGACCAATCGCGACGAGGTCGTGACGACGCCGACCACGACCGACGAAGTCGTGACAGGCACGTCGGTCAGCGAAGGCCTCGGGCCGGGGGCCGACACTGACCTCGGCACCGGGCTCGGCACTGACCTCGATACTGGCGAGGGGATCGGCACCACCGTCGACGTGACGCAGACGCCGGACCTGGGTGAGGATACGGATACGGGGGCCCCTACGCGAATCACAACGACGCCCGGCATCATTCCGACTGAAATACCGGAACCAACACCGACAACGGAGGTTCCAGACTACCCGAGCCGGCCGCCGCGCGTCCCGGACCCAGAGATAGAGTTCGGCGATTCAGATGGCGAATCCGAGATGCCATTCGAACTCGAAGAAGAGTCAGACACGTTCGAATCCGGCATCGTAGGTAATCCGTTTGAGGAAACTGAGTGACCTAACAGAGTTCGAGGCTCGAATACACGACACCTTTTTCGTTGATCCATATTCCGAGTCCCGCCTCGTCGGCTGACGAAACGAGCATCGCCTTCCGATGGCCTGGCGAGTGCATCCATTCTTCAAACAGTACGCGGGCGATTTCCTGTTCTGACTGGATTGTGACGAACTCGTTGTAGGTCGTCTCGTAGCTCCCAATGTGGACTGCATTTGCATTCTCCGCACCAGGGTAGTATTCCTGCGAACCTTCAACAGGCAACCGACACTCCGGGAGCAGCCCACGCTCGCGATACCGGTCCTCGATGGTCGACCCGTCCGGTTCTTCGTGGCCGATGTAGTCGTTCTCTGCCATACTCTGGCTGTGCGCGACTCCCATCTCCGTGAGTTCGTCACGCTGGGTAACGGGTTGTAGGCCTCTGGATTGGCGCTCTTCGTTCAACATCACGATGAACATCCGCTCGACTTCGGTGCGGTTGTATTCGGCGTTGCCAGAGGGCGCAGCCGCCGTCGGCGTCGCAGTCGCCGTCGCAGTCGGCGTCGCCGTCGCCGTCGTATTCGCGGCGGCCGTGGCGCCGCCACCGCCGAGATCGGGGCTCGGAACAGTCAGCGGCGGGAGCGACGTGGCGATCACGAACCCGGCACCCAACACGACACCGACGCCGACGAGGATGATGAGCAGCCCGACGACGAAGCTCCCGTCGGCGTCGTCAGATTCCAACTCGCGAGCCTCGATGACACGCGCGTCAGAGCCGTAGCAGTTGTGCGCCTCGGGAAGCCGGTGGTCGGGACAGAACAGCTGTCCACAGCGGAGACACTCGTAGCGCATCCGGTCGTCGCCGTCACAGCCCGGATGAGCACACCCAGCCATCAGGCTACATTCTGTCCAGTGGTGGGAAAAGCTACCGCCGACGAACCTCCGTTTCGCCTTGTTTCAACTGGAGTTTGCTGTGCGGAGATGGGGCTGTGTATTTTGTTGAATGTGACCTTCGTCACACACCCTAAGGGGATTGTCCCGCCCCGCGGGACAAGACCCGCAGCGGGGCGGTCGACGGCGCCGCTCCCCACCATGTCGACGCCACTCCAAACACAACCAAACCTTACATCAATCGCTATCGAGACAAAGCGAGGTTGTGGAACAAAGAACGAACGACGGTGATGCCTCTCAGCAGTCGACCCGCTACCCGGTGGCCTGCTGGGCCAGACGTTCAGCGTTCTTCCGCACGGTGCGCCCATCGGGCGTCTCGAAGGCGACCTTCTCAGGGAAGCGATGGAGCGGGCGCCCCGACTTACGCCACGCGATCCGGCCCCAGTGGACGACCTCGGCGGCGTTCTCCTGGGGCCGACTCTTCAGCAGCGACAGCACGGTCCGGATGCGCAGCTGCTCGCCGTCGGCGGCGTCCTCGATCTCGGCGGCGTAGCGGTTCACCCACTTCTGCCAGGCCTTTCCCTTCCGGTCCAAGTCACGCGGATCCATGTCGGCGACACGGGCGAGCGCGGCCGTCGCGGCGTCGACACTGCGATTCAACACGTCGAGCACCTCGCGAATCTCGTTGCGGAGCTTCCCGCTCACGAACTCGATAGTCCCGTTGTCGAGTTCGAGGATCTGGTCCAGCTTGTTGAGATGTCGGTAGATCGCCGACCGGCTCCACGCCGTTTCAGACGCGACCTCGTCGACGGTGGTTCCGCCGTCGGTCCGCGCGAGTTCTTCGACGATCTCCTCGGCGGCGCTGTCGGCGTCGATCTCCCGGAACAGCGAGACTACGGTCGCTTCCTGGCGCTGCTCGATCTCGGGCGTCGGGTCGTCGATCAGGGCGACCTGCCGGCGCTCGTCGGCGTAGCGATCACCGGAGAAGTGCCAATCCGACACCCACCACGGACCGGGCGAGACGGCGATGCCGGCCCACGAGGCGACGTTCAAGACGTACGATTCCAGGCTTTCGATGAGTTCGTACCGACGGCGCCACGGTACGGCCTCGTCGGCGTTCAGGCCCTTCTTGAACAGCGCGCCGAGCTTCGGATGCGCAAGTGGGTCGCCCTCTTCGCGACCGCCGGGGTGCTCGGGCTCGTACAGCTTCAGTTGCGTCCCGATGGCGCCCGGATCGTCGTCGATGTCGTCGTTCTCGCGCTCCTGGTCGGTCGCCTGCTCGCCGTTGTGAGTGGTGGAGTTGTCGCCTGGATCGAACGCCTTCCGGACGGCACTCTTCGTCAACCTGAGTTGGTGGTTCCACCCGACGATCTCCCGGTTGTCCGCGGAGTAGACGACCTTCGAACCCTCCTCGTCAGCGAGGAGCTCGAACAGCGACTTGAAGACGCCATCCGAGCGCGTGATCTTGCCGGCTGAGTCCTTCGCCGGTCGCACGTAGCGCTCATGCTGGGTGATCGTCGAGTAGGGATGCAGATCGCCACAGAAGTACGAGTCATCCCAGGAGCGACCGAGTCCCTGCGCAATCCCGCGGAGGACAAGCGGCACCAGATACTGGATCTGGTCGAGTTCGATGTTCACGCTGTTGTTGATGTGGACGTTCACCGCCTCGCCCAGATCGTTCGGCACCGAATCAGGCCGGCGCTCGGGACAGTCGTCCCAGCCGAGCCGGGGCTTCACCTGAATCGGGAGCTTCCGCTCCTGTTCGGCGTGGGCGGTGATGTCGTACTCGCACAGTGTCTCGACGTCGTCGCTGGGGCGTGGCTCCATCCCGCTCTGGTGATAGCTGAAGTTCACGTTCCAAGTCTGCGACCCCTCGCCGCGCCAGCGCGGAATCTCGATGTCGAAGGACTTCGAGCCCTCGTCGAAACTGAAAAACAACGACGACAGCGCCCAGTACGGGCGGTCGTCGTGATCGGCGTAGACTAGATCGCCCCGGGTTTCGTGCGGGACGGGCGCGATGTGATCGGCGTGGGCGTCGCCGTCGACGCGGAGATGACGGAGTGGTGAGTTGCGCCCCGGCGTCTCGGTGGTTAGTGAGAGCGGGATCGTCACCGTCCGTCACCTCCCGACAGCAGAAACTCCGTCAGCGGCGTCTCCGGCCGGCTCTGCTCGTCGCGCTCACCGACACTGTTCTCGGCACTCGTCTTCTGCTGGTGGCAGTCCGAACACAGCGTCTGGAGGTTCGCGGGATCGAACGGATGACCGCCCTCCGAAATCGGGGTGATGTGGTCGACTTCAAGACGAATATCACGCTTCCACGGGTCGCCGTACCGTTCTTTCAGCGCAGTGCGGTACTCGCGGAGCTTCTCGCCCCACTCACGATGGGCTTTCCAGTCGAACTCCTCGATGGCGTCGGGATCACCCATCGACGGCGTCTCCGGGCGGTCCGGAACCCGCTCGTCGATACGCTCGCGGATGTGGTCGGTGGCGCGACGGATCAGCGCGTAATCCAGGCTGCAGCGCTGGCAGGTCTCGTCGTCGCGCTCGATGACACGGCGCCGGACCGACGACCAGTTGAGCAGATCCATCACGGCGCGAGCGATCCGTCGACAGTACTCCGAACAGAATTTCGCGCGGCCGTCATCGACGCCACGCCCACAGACGCGACACTCAGTCCCGCAGTCGACATCACCGAACACCTGCGACCGCGAAGTGGTGAGGTTGCGGTCGCTCACGCGTCCTCACCCCCATCGGCCGCGTACCGATCAGCCCTCACTCGATTCGTAAACGGATACTCACCCTCCCGGTCCGGCCACGACCACTCCGCGGGCGGCGAGGGCGACCGCGACCCGACCTCGATCCGCTCGTCGCGCTCACCGAGCTCCTCCAGCTCGGCCTCGCGCTCGTCGAGCCACTCCATGACCTGCCGGTAGTGCTGCTCGGAGACGGCGTTGCGAACCTTCAGCAACTGTGTCTCGGCCGCTCGCCAGCAGCGAAGCACCGCGATGTAGTCGATCCCTTGGATGCGCGCCTTGGCGAGCTTGAGGTCGCCGAGGCGGTCGACATCCAGGTACCGACCTGGGTCCTCGTTGATGTGCTCGACAGCCCGCGGGAACTCCTCGTGGTCACGACTCGGGCCGCCGATCATGCCGCATCACCCACCAAGCGCTCCAGGTCGGCCGGCGTTACATCGTGATCTTCGGGAAGGATGCCGTACGCTTCGAGATACTCGATCGAGGCGACGGACGTGTCGCCGAGCGCTCGGCGTTCGGTGTGGATCGTATCGACGAACTCGCCGTCGAATGTCCGCTCCTGTTCGGCAGCCTCGCGTGCTTCAGCCTTCGAGGCTGCCTCGACGTGGACAGTCTCGACACACTCGTAGTGGAATGTCACCTCGAAGGTCTGCGTCTCGGTCTTTGCCGCGTCGGGAATCTTCTCTTCGAGCTGCTTGCGCTGGGCGTCGGTCTCCGAGTCGGCGTCGGTGAGGTCGTGTGGATGATCGTGGCGACGACTGCGGAGAACCAGCGCATCGCACTCCGGACACTGGAGGATAGTCTCCGGGCGCTCGCGCTGGCCTTCGAAGGAATCGCCGGTGAGCGTCTGTTGGACGCTCATGCGGACCGAACCTCCCGAATCGTCCCGCAGTTGTTACAGACGACGAGGACGCCGTCGGCGCGCTGGTAGCGCTCGCGAAGCGCGTCCTCGTCGAGATCCTCGCGGAGGCGATCCTCCGCGAGGAAGTACGCGAGATTCGCCTGCGAGACTTGCGAGTGCATCCGCAGGCTGTCCGAGACCGGATTCCCACAGTGCTCGCAGGGCACGCGCCACTGTTGCGCACCGCTCTGATGCGGGGCGCTCACGCCGACTCACCTCCCGACACCAGCGCCTCGAACTCGATCGCCACACTGTCCCACCCACGGACGGCGTCGACGTGCTCGATCCACTCAGCCAGCGTCTCCTTGTCGGCGATCGGCTTCTTGCACTCGATAGCGGCGCCTGGAGACGGCACGACCAGAAGCAGGCGCGCACCGTCACTGTCGCGTGCGAGTAGGTGATAGAATCCGTCCGCACTCCGGCCGACGATTCGTTCGTAGCCGGTCACACGCTCGATGTCAAGCGCGCCACCGAAAGCCGGGCTCGGGTAATCGGGGCCGACCAACCGTGCCCCACGCCCGTCGATCGCGACGACGGTCCCGAAGGTCTTGGCCGTGATCGAGCCGACCGACCGGTCGATCACGACCACGTCGCCGACGCTCAGGGAGTCGGCATTTATTCCTTGGACTGAATCCGTTGAATTAGAGATGGGACCGCCGTGATTCGAACACGGGTCCAACGCACCCCATGCGCAGAGGATACCACTACCCCACGGTCCCGCGTTTCGAGCGAGGACCGTGTTCGGGTTAAGCGTGTCGCTTCGCGTTCACACGAGCACACGTTCGAGGTCGACGACGACGCCCGAATCGGCGGCCGCATCGCCGACGAGGCGCCCGAGACAGACGGCGGAGCCGTTCGGCGTGAAACAGGCGACGAGTGCGTCGTCGTCGCCCGAGTCGTCGCCACCGCTGGGCGACGCCTCGCTGTCGATCACACCGGGCGCGTACACCGGCGCCCCTGTCGCCACCTGTTCGGCGGCGCTCGGGGCGATGGTGACGGCTGGCAGGTCGTCGAGAACGCGTTCGGCGGGGGCGACGACCTCCCGAAGCGGGGCGTCGTCGCCGTCCTCGGCGAACGCGAGGGCGTCGACGAGGTCGTGGAGCGTCACGAGGTCGCGGTCGTCGAAGGGATCGGTCGCGATCCGACGCAGGTCGCCCATGTGTGCGCCAGTGCCGAGCGCAAGGCCGAGATCGTGACAGAGTTTGCGGACGTAGGTGCCGCTCTCGCATTCGATCCGGAGGAGGACCTGTCGGTCGCGGGTTTCGAGGGCCGTCAGGTCGTGGATCGTCCGGGTTCGGAGGCGGCGAGCGACGGCGCTCTTGCGCGGCGGCTTCTGGTAGATCTCCCCCTCGAACGTCGCGAGGACGTCGTCGAGATCCGCGGGCGGGCGGCCGTGGAGTTCGAGGACGGCAATGTACTCTTTTCGCCCTTCGAGGAAGACGGGGGCAAGGCGCGTCGCGTCGCCGAGCATGGCGGGCAGACAACCCGTCACCTTCGGGTCCAGCGTGCCGGCGTGGGCCGCTCGGTCGACGCCGGCGAGGTCGCGAACCCACCCGGCGACTTGGTGGGCGGAGGGACCGGGCGGCTTGTCGAGGTTGACGACGCCGAAGGCGAGGCGCTCGTCGATCGTGCGCGTCCCCGGCGGGTCGCGGAGGCGGTCGGTCACAGGTCGAGCTCGACGCCCTCGATACTGTAGCGTCCCTCGTCGACCGCGGCGTCGTAGCGCTCGATGGCGGTCGTGAGGATCGCGAGTACGTCCGGGGCGGCCCACCGCGCGGTGTTCACGACGAGATCGTAGATGGAGAGGTCGCCGATGGGGATGTCGTAGTAGTCGGCGTAGCGTTTCCGCTCGCTCCGTTCGCGGCGTCGCGTCTCCTCGCGAGCCTGTACGATCGATTTCTCCTCGCGGTCGGCGATGCGAGTGGCTCGCACGTCGATGGGGGCGTCTAGCCAGAGGCGGAAGTCGGCGTCCGGGGCGAGCCAGCCGGCGAGGCGGGACTCGAGGACGAGGCCGTCGCGGTCGCGCGCGATCTCGTACAGGCGGCGATCGAGGTCGCGGTCGATTTCCTCGTCCTCCTCGGCGAGTTCGTTGAATTCGACGGGCGTGTAGCCCCGTTCGGCGGCGAGTTCGCGGAAGATGTCGCCGCCGCTTACGTGCTCCAGATCGAGTGTCTCGGCGAGGCCGGCGGCGGTCGTGCTCTTCCCACTGCCCGCCGGTCCGGACACGGTGAGTAACATATCGCCACTCAGGGAGGCCGACTAAAAGAGCGTGTCCACTTCTACCCGGTCGGGCTGATGTCGATGTTCAGCCCCTTGCGGATGATCTGCGTGAAGCCCATCGAGCAGAGGAAGTACCAGACGATCCACACCTGGATCGGCCCGAGCACCTGCTCGGTCCACGCCTTCTCACCCGCGAACGGCAGCACCAGCGGTTCGAGATTGAAGATCGGCGCCGCGTTCGATCTGATGCCGACGCCCCAGTACATCCACAGGAAGACGGGAATGGTGAGGAACATGATCCACACCATCGGTCGGAACTGCTCTTTGAACATGCCCATCTGGTCGCCCATCGCATCCATCTGCTCCTCCTGGATACGGTCGAGCGCCTCGTCGTCGCCCCGCTCTTTGGCCTCCTTGCGTTTCTCCTGGATCTCCTGCATCTTCTCCTGATACGCCCCCATCTTCTCCGTGTCCATCAGGTTCGCCTGCAGGATGGTCGAGTACAGCCCCGTCACCACCGCGAGGATCATGACGACGGCGTAGAACGGCAGCGCCGAGTTCAGTGGGCCGAGAAACACGTTCATCGCGCTTCCGATGAGGTTCCGCATCGGCGCCCACGAGTAGCCGGCAAAGAGGCCGATACTGACGACCGCCGCGCCTTTGTCCCACATCGACCACGAGGAGCCACCCTCGTCACTGTCGGCCGACGACGCCGTCGTGCTTCCCGTCCCCGCGTCCGTTTTCCCGTTTTCGAGGGCGTCGCGGGTCGCCTCGACGTCGGCCAGCCGAAACCCGGCGTCGCCGTCGACCAGTACGCCCGTCTCGATGAGGCGGCCCCACTGGCCGCTCGACAGGTCGTCGCGGACGTCGACCCACTTGACCTCGCCGTCTTCCGCGCGGTCGAGGACCGTCCGGATGACGGTCTTCATCTCCGCGTCGTCCGAGACGAGGTCCCGAACCTTCTGCTCGATCCGTGCCATTGAGGGTGAGTAACCCCCCAGCAGTTATGAAGCTTTTACTCTGTCGCCGTGACGAACGGTCACTCGGCACTCACTTCGTCGTCCGCGTCGATCCGGCGTCCGTAGACGTGGGTCCCGGCGTCGAGGAACAGATCCGCACCGATCGCGGCGAGCGTGAGGCCGCCGAGCGCCGTCGCAACGAGCAGGAACATCCCTTCGGCCCCGCTCTTTAGGCCCCAGTCGAGGGCGCCGACGGGGAGCGCCAGTCCGAGCGCCACGTTCGCCAGCCCGCCGAGACGGATCCAGTCGACCCGCGCAGTCAGTGGGTTCTCGAACGCGGCGACGAGGTCGAGCGCCCCGGCGACGCCGAGGAAGCCGACCTGCGCCAGGACTAGGGGAGCCGCGAGAAGCGCCCGCCCGAGCACGGCCGCCACGGCGACGGCGAGAAGCACCAGCCCACCGCCGAGGAGGCCACAGCGGCGTCGGTTCGTCGGGTACATGGCGATGTCTCGGTTCGCCGTCTATACGTTCGGTCGGGATCAGGTCGCCGCCTCGACTTCCTCGTGAATCGCGTCGAACACGTCGTCGGGGGTTCCCTCGCCGTCGACTTCGACGAGGACACCCTCGTCGCGGTAATGTTCGACCACGGGTTCGGTGTTCTCCTCGTAGACGCGAAGGCGTTCGCGGACGGTGTCCTCGGTATCGTCGTCGCGCTGTATCAGATCGCCGCCACACTCGTCGCAGACGCCGTCCTCCTCGGGCGGGCTGAACTCGACGTGGTAGTTGGCGCCACAGTCGTCACACACCCGCCGGCCGGTGAGGCGGTCGACGAGTTCGTCCTCGCTCACGTCGAGGAAGACGACGGCGTCGAGATCGGTGATTCCGGAGAGATACTCCGCCTGATCGAGGTTGCGGGGGTAGCCGTCGAGGACGTAGCCGTCGGCCTCCTCGAGGGCCGTCTTGACGATTTCGTTGACGACCTCGTCGGGGACGAGTTCGCCCGCCTCCATGTACGCCCGCGGCGTGTCGTACTCGGTGTCCATGTGACTGATGTCCATGTCCTTGTTCGCGCGGAGCGCGTCACCGGTCGTGACGTGTTCGATGCCGAACGCGTCCGCGAGGCGCTTGCTCTGAGTACCTTTGCCTGCACCCGGTGCGCCGAGCAACAGCACATGAGGGTCGCTCATACAGGATGCTCCCCCTCCGAGTATAAATTAGTGAAGAAACCCGCGTGATACTGTCGGCACCGCAACGCCGCGGGCGCGGCGCTCAGGCGAGCCGCTCGATGTTCTCGACGACAGCGTCGGCGTACTCGCTGGTGGCGAGTTTGGTCCCACTCTCGATCTGTCGGTGGAGGTCGTAGGTGACCTTCCCCGACGAGATCGTCTCCTCGACGGCGTCACGGACCAGGTCGGCCGCGTCCTCCCAGCCGAGCTGTTCGAGCATGATCCGGCCGGAGAGAATCATCGCGGTCGGGTTGACCTTGTCCTCGCCCGCGTACTTCGGCGCGGAGCCGTGGACGGGTTCGGCGAGACAGGCGCCCTCGCCGAGGTTTGCGCCGGGGGCGATGCCGAGGCCGCCGATCTGGGCGCCCGCGGCGTCCGAGAGGTAGTCGCCGTTGAGGTTCGGCATCGCCAGCACGTCGTACTGCTCGGTCCGGGTGAGCAGTTGCTGGAGCATGTTGTCGGCGATGCGGTCCTTGACGACGACCACGTCCTCGGGCGCTTCGCCGTCGTACTCGTCCCAGAGTTCGTCCTCCGTGATGACGTTCTCGCCGTACTCCTCTTCGGCGAGTTCGTAGCCCCAGTCGCGGAAGGCCGCTTCGGTGAACTTCATGATGTTGCCCTTGTGGACGAGCGTTACCGAGTCGCGGCCGTTCTCGATAGCGTAGTTGATGGCCTGCCGGATGAGGCGCTTGCTCCCGAACTCGGAGATGGGCTTGAGGCCGATCCCGACCGGACCGTCGTGGATGGTGTCACCGAAGCCCATCTCCTCTTCGACGAACTCGCGGACGCGTTCGGCGTCGTCGGTGCCGGCCTCCCACTCGATGCCGGCGTAGACGTCCTCAGTGTTCTCCCGGAAGTTGACCATGTCCATCTTCTCGGGGTTGGTGACGGGCGAGGGGACGCCATCGAGGTGGTAGGTCGGGCGCACGTTCGCGTAGAGGTCGAGTTTCTTCCGGAGGGCGACGTTCAGCGACCGGAAGCCACTCCCGACGGGCGTCGTCAGCGGCCCCTTGATCGCAACGCGGTGTTCGCGGATGGCCTCGACCGTCTCCTCGGGGAGGTTCTCGTCGTAGCGTTCCCGTGCCGATTCGCCGGCGTAGAGCCGCATCCAGTGGATCGACCGGCCCGTCGCTTCCGCGGCGGCGTCGAGCACCTGCTGGGCCGCGGGGCTCACGTCCGTCCCGATGCCGTCGCCGTAGATAATCGGGATGATCGGGTTCGACGGTACGTCGAGTTCGCCGTCCTCGTCGACGGTGATCCGCGCGCCGTCGGCGGGGACTTCGACTCTGTCGTAGCTCATATCGTCGGCGAATTCACCGACCAGCGTGAAAGACCTGCCGTTCTCCGGCCCGAGGCTTATCAGCCGTCCCGTCCTCGGTTCGGCATGCACGTCATCGTCCACGGCGGCGCTGGCTCGGGATCGGGGCTCGGCCGCCCCACGCCCGCCCGACAGGCCGCCCTCGACGACGCCGCGAGCGCCGGCGCCGCGTCGGCCACCCCTGCGGACGCCGTCGAAGCCGCCCTTCGACCGCTCGAAGCGGACGAACGGTTCAACGCCGGCCGTGGCGGCGCCATCCAATCCGACGGCGTCGTCCGCGTCGACGCCGGCTGTATGACGCAGGATCGGACGGCCGGCGCCGTCGCCGCGGTGCCCGGCGTCGAACACGCCGTGAGCGCCGCGCGGGTCGTCGCCGAGAAGACGCCACACGTCTGCGTCGCCGATGCCGAGGCGTCGGCACTCGCGGCCGAATTCGGCGTCGAGACGGGCGCCGATCTGACGAGCGAGCGGACCCGCGAGCGGTTCGCCGACGCCGACCCGCCCGACGGATCGCCCCGCACCCATCTCGACTGGCTCCACGAGCGGTTCGGCGGGCACGACACCGTCGGCGCCGTGGCGCGTGACGGGGATCGATTCGCGGCCGCCACCTCGACCGCCGGCCGCTGGTTCGCGCTCGCCGGTCGCGTCGGCGACGTGCCACAGATCGGGGCCGGCTTCTACTGTACGCCCGCCGGGGGCGCCAGCGCGACAGGTGCGGGAGAGGATATCGCTCGCGTCACGCTCGCCCGGCGGGCGGTGGCTATCCTCGCGGACGGCGCGTCCGCCGACCGGGCCGCGACGCTCGCCGTCGACGAGTTCGAGGAACTGACCGACTCGACCGCTGGCCTCGTCGTCTGCGGACCCGACGGCGTCGGGTCGGCGACGAACGCGTCGATGCAGGTGGCCGTCGCTAGTCGGCCCGAACCGTCCGACGGGGCGTGACGAACTTCCGGGCGGGGCGTTCCTGTACGGTCCGGTCGGGCGTGACGCTCAGGAAACGGTCGTTCGTCCAGTCGTAGGCCGTGAGTTCGCCGCCGTAGACACAGCCGGTGTCGAGGCCGACCGCGCTCTCGCGCACGACGGGCGCGTCGAGGGGTGTGTGGCCGAAGAAGACGCGGTGGTCGCCTTCGTACTCGTCGTACCAGAACGGCGGCTCGTAGTCGCCCGAACCGAGTTCGCGCACGTTCTCGAAGTCGTCGATGGCGTGCTGGATGAGGGGCTTGCGCGGATCGACGCCCGCGTGAACCACTAGCGCGCCGTCCCAGTGGATCGCGACCGGCAACCCCGCGATCCACGCGAGGTCGTCGTCGTCGAGTCCGTCCAGCGACTTCTCGCCCCGGAGGAGTTTCTCCTCGTTGTTGCCCCGAACCGAGACGAAGTTGGGCCGCGACCGGACGAGGTCGACGACGCCGGCGCTGTCCGGTCCCTTCCGCACGAGGTCGCCGACGAACACGACGAGGTCGTCGTCCGCGGGGTCGAGGCGGTCGAGAAGCCATTCCAACTCCCGCAGACAGCCGTGAATGTCGCCGACGACGTAGATGTTCGCCCACGCGTCGGCGTCGACGTGGTGGTGCTCGTCGCCGAGAGCAAGGTCGAGACTGGCGTCGAGCGCGTCGGTGCGGAGCATGCTGTTCCGAACACGGTCGTCGAGACGCATAAAGCGCGCTAAGTGTCGCCCGTATGTCTATATAGGCCGCCCCACGACGTGGGCCGCGGGCGTCGCGGCCGCGGATGCCGCAACCTCTTTCCGCGACTCACGCCAAGAACGTCCATGAGCGTAGGACCCCTCGACGAGGAAACTGTCGAGAAGTATCGCCAGGCCGGCGAGGCGTTGCGGACCGTCCTCGACGAGGCGGCCGACATGATCGAACCCGGTGTGACCCAGTTGGAAGTGGCCGAACACGCCGAGGCGCGAATCGACGAACTGGCCGACGGGCCCGCTTTCCCCGTCAACATCAGTGTCGACGAGGAGGCCAGTCACTCGACGCCGGCCCGCGACGACGATACGGAGTTCGGCGAGGAGATGGTCTGTCTCGACGTGGGCGTCCACGTCGACGGCTACATCGCCGACGCCGCCACGACGGTCGACCTCTCTGGCAACCCCGAACTCGTCGAGGCCGCCGAGGAAGCGCTGGACGTGGCCGTCGATGCCGTCGCGCCCGGCGTCGACACCGGCTACATCGGCGGCGAAATCGAGGACGTGATCCGGGGCTACGGCTACACGCCGGTCCTCAATCTCTCGGGCCACGGCGTCGAACAGTGGGACGCCCACACGGGCCCCTCGATTCCCAACCGGGGTGTCGACCACGGGTCGGAACTACAGGTCGGCGACGTGATTGCGATCGAACCCTTCGCCACCGACGGCCGCGGCAAGGTGAGCGAGGGGAACAAGGAGGAGATTTACGGGCTGGAGCGGGAGCGTTCCGTCCGCAACCGGCAGGCCCGGCAGATACTCGAACAGGTCACCGAAAAGTACCGAACCCTCCCCTTTGCCGCCCGGTGGCTGGACGTATCGCGCGCCGAGATGGCGCTCCGCCGGCTCAAACAGCAGGACGTGATCCACGGCTACCCCGTCCTGAAAGAGGAGGCGGGTCGCCTCGTCAGTCAGGCCGAACACACCCTCGTCGTCACCGAAGACGGGTGTGAGGTCACGACCGCGTAGTCCCGCATCCGCCGTCGAAGACGATGGCGGGTGTTCTCGATCCCCGCTGCCGGGGCGACGGCGACACTACGCGTCGTTCATCCGCTGGATCGATTCCGCTTCGCAGACGTCACAGACTGCGACCCGATAGGGTTCACGCGAGAACGCCGCGTTCGCGGACGCCGGGTTCTCCGTTCGAATCTCTACCCGGACCGCGTGCCTGGTTTCCCGTCCACAGTCGGGACACAGTTCGAGGTTGGTGTCTGGGTTGGGTCGCTTCGCCTTCATCGCTCTCCCATACCAGTGCCGTTTGCATAAGCCCGGCAGTCGGTTAACCCGGATTAAATCAGGTTAACTCGATGTCAATCTTATTCTCAGAGGTGAGAACCAGCGGCGTCCGACGTGTGTCTGACGCGGATCGCCAGTGTATAAATCGCTGGGCGTCCGCGTCGACGGTATGGAGCAACTGTTCGCGCCGTGGCGGATCGAGTGGGTGACCCGCGACGGCGAGGGCGTGGAGGGCTGTCCGTTCTGTGTCCTCCCCGGCCGCGACGACGACCGGGCGAGTCGCATCGTTGCGCGGAGCGACCACGCGTTCGTCATCATGAACAACTACCCGTACAACCCCGGCCACACGATGGTCGTCCCCTACGGCCACGGGGGTGACTACCGCGCACTCGACGACGACGTGTTACTGGACCATGCCCGCCTCAAGCAACGGACGCTCGACGCGATGGATCGAGCCTTCCAACCCGACGCCTACAACGCCGGCCTCAATCTCGGCGGCGGCCCCGCCGGCGGCTCTATCGACGACCACCTCCACACGCACGTCGTCCCCCGGTGGGACGGCGACACCAACTTCATGCCCGTCGTCTCGGACACGCAGGTCATCGTCGAGGCCGTCGACGACAGCTACGACCGCCTCCACGACGCCTTCGCCGACGACCCCGACGCGACCCAATCCAGCGACGACCGCGCGGTTCGACTCTCGTTTTAGACTGAGTCAAAAAATGCCTTATAACCGACTAATGAAACTTCTTATGTGTGTTTAGGCCGTCTGAATCGCTATGAGCGAGGACCGCGACTCGTTTCTGAAGGCGTCGTGGGTCAACGTCGCCTCGAACGTCCTCAAAATCGTCGTCGAGGGGGTGCTCGGTCTTGCGTTCGGCAGTCTCGCGCTCATGGCCGACGCCGCCCACTCCGTCGCGGACCTCCTCGCTAGCGCCGTCGTTCTCGTCTGGGGCCGGTTCGTCTACGACGACCCGGACGCCTCCCATCCGCACGGCCACGACCGGTTCGAACCCCTTTCGGCCCTCTTCGTCGGCGGCGTCCTCGTCCTCCTCGGCCTGAAACTTCTCTACGACGCCGGCCACGCCCTCCTCGACGGCCCGAGCGCCGAGTACAGCATCGTTCTCGTCGCCGGCCTCCTCGTCGCTCTCGTCGTCCGCTACGCCTGTTACTGGTACACCGTCGCCGTCAACCGCGAGGTAAAGTCGCCGAGCCTCCGTGCCCTCGCCGCCGATAGCAAGAACGACATCTACACCACTCTCGCTGTCTTCGTCGGCGTCGCCGGCATGGCCGCCGGCTATCCCATCTTCGATCCGCTGGCCGGCGGCGCCGTGAGCCTCCTCGTCATCTATCAGGGGGTGGACGTTTCGCGGGAGAACATCCGCTATCTCTCCGATGGCGCACCGCCCGCCGAGGAACGCGAACGGATCGAGGACGCGATTCGTTCGCACCCACAGGTTCACGGCCTCCACGACTTCGTCGCCTACTACTCCGGCCACGTCATCGAGGTGGAGTTCCACGCCGAGGTGGACGGCGACCTTTCCCTGACTGAGGCCCACGACATCGAAACCGAACTCCGGCAACGGGTCCGCGAAATCGAACCCGTCTCGGACGTGCACGTCCACCTCGACCCGGCCGGCCTGGGCGAGTGGAAGGAGGCCGCCGAGCGGTCGTCGGCGTCGACGGCGCCGCGCTAATCGTCGCCCAGGCGGTCCCGGACCCACGCGTAGTGATCCCGGAGCGCCCGCTCCCCCGCCGTGGTGAGTTCGTACCGGTCGTGGAGGCCGTCCGCCCGCTTCTCTAGGTGCCCCGCGTCCGTCAGCGCGTCCAGCGCGCCGTAGAACGTCTTGGGATCGATCCGGTCGTCGTATCGCGACTCCACGGCCGCCTTGCACTCCTGGGCCGTCGGATCGCCTTCGCTCGCGACGACGACACAGATGTCCCGCCGGAGACCGCTTCGGAGCCACTTGCCGCTCATACCGGCCGGCCAAAGGCGTACATCGTTTCGTGGCCCGTGATCTCGACCTCGAAGAAGTCGCCGGGTTCGATCTCCCGTTCGTCCGCGTGCGTGACGATCACCTGCCGGTACGCCCCGTCTCGGCACTTCACCGAGTCGCCAGTGCCCGGCCGAACGGCCAACACGTCGCGTCGCTCGCCCACCATCGACTCGTGCACGTCGCCGACGACCTCGCGTTTCAACGCCGACATCGCCTTCGAGCGCTCCTTCTTGATCGTCCCGCCCAGCCCCTTCATGTCGGCGGCGTCGGTGCCCGGACGCTTCGAGAACCGCGTGACGTTGATCTTCTCCGGGCGGACTCGTCGCAGGAGGTCCATGCTCCGCTCGTGGTCCGCGTCCGTCTCGGTGGGGAACCCGACGATGAAGTCCGTCGAGAGCGTCCACTCGTCGAGGCGGTCGTCGAACGTCTCGACGACTTCGAGGAACTCCTCGACCTGGTGCTGGCGGCGCATGTCGCCGAGCACGTCGTTCGATCCCGACTGCACCGGCGCGTGCAGGAAGTTGTAGAGCGTCTCGTTTTCCGCGAACACGTCCGCCAGTTCCTCGCGGATGCCGTGGACGCCCTTCGGATTCGCCATCCCCACGCGCACCCGGAAGTCGCCGTCGATGTCACAGATGCGGTCGAGAAGTTCGGGCAGGAGGCTCTCGCCTTGGTTGCGATCCCAGCCGTAGACCCCGGTGTCCTGTCCGGTGATCCGGAGCTCCGTCGCGCCGGCGTGGACGAGCGCTCGCGCCTTCTCGACGTTCTCCTCGACCGGCGGCGAGTCGAGCCGTCCCGTCGCGCGCTTCGTGATACAGTACGAACAGTCGCTCATACAGCCGCGGGCGATGGGGAGGATGCCGATCACGCCGTCGAGGACGGGATCGGTGTCGGGCGTCGTCGTCGGGCACTCGCCGTTCATCGCCGCCTCGGGCACCTCGTCCCAGTGGACGACCTGCGCGTCGATGTCCGCCTCGGCGAACTCCTCGCCCTGCGCGAGCGCCATACACCCCGTCACGACGAGGTCGCCCGTCTCCGCCCGGAGTTCTTCGGCCCGCCGGAGCATGTTGCGCTCCGTCTTCTCGACGACCGTACAGGTGTTGAGGATGGCCACGTCCGCGTCCGCGGGGCCGTCGGCAGGGTGGTGCCCGCCGTCCCGGAGCCGTCGCTCGATCGTCCGGCTCTCGCCGCGGTTGGCCGTACACCCGTACGTCTCGATGTGATAGCGGGCCATTCGGTTACCGACGGTAGCGCGTGCGCGGAGAAAAACGCGACGGTCCGCTGCGACTCCGGTCGTCGCCGGACCTCCAGCCAGTCGCCCTCAGTCGAACCCCTCGACTAGCTCGACGCCCGCCGACGCGCCGATCCGTTCCGCGCCCGCGTCCAGCATCGCCCGCGCCGCCTCGTAGGTGCCGATTCCCCCGCTCGCTTTCACCGGTAGGTACTCCGCGAGCAGCGCCACGTCCTCGACGGTCGCGGGGCCCGAGAACCCGGTCCCCGTCTTCAGGTAGTCGGCGTCGGCCGCTACCGCCGCCTCGCCCACCCGGCGTTTCTCCGCCTCGGTCAGTAGCGGCGCCTCGACGATCACTTTCACCGGCACGGGCACGGCGGCCACGAGTTCGGCCAGTTCGTCGACCACGGCCGCGTCCTCGCCCGCCTGCAACCGCCCGACGTTCACCACCACGTCGAGTTCGTCGGCGCCGTCCTCCCACGCTTCCACCGCCTCCTCGCGTTTCACCGCGGGGGCGTGCTGGCCGTGTGGGAACCCCACCACCGTCATCACGGTCACGTCGGGCGCCTCGTCGACGACGTCGGCCACGTAACACGGGGGGATGCACGCGTTCGTGCCGTGTGCGGCCGCTTCCCGGACGACGCGCCGGGCGTCGGCCGGCGTCGTCTCCGGGCCGAGGACGGTGTGGTCGATACGCGCGGCGAAGTCGGCTCGGTCCATGTCACGTCCACATACGGGTTATTGTAAGTCAGTACCGGTGGTTCGCCGAGATAGTCCGGCGAACCACCAGTACACAGCTACAATGAGCCGTCTCACGGCGTCGGAGCGTAAGGCTTTCCCGCCGACTCCGTCCTCTACCGCTATGGCCGTCCTCCCGGAGGGCTTCGTACTCCCGCCCCTGCCCTACCTGTTCGTCCTCGTCGCCGGTCTCGTCGCCGTCGGCACCCTCCTCCGTCGCCGGCGCCCACCCGTCACGGACGCGACGATACGCGCGTTCGTGCCGTGGATGATTCTCGGCTCGGCCCTGCACGTCCTCTACGTCCGCGGCGAACTTCCCGCCGCCGTCCGACCGCTGGCCGGCACCCCAGCCGTCTATCTCACCGTCGCCGTCGTCGCGGGGACGACGTGGCTCGGTGCCGCGGCGACGGACGGGGAGACGCCGACCCGTCTGCGCCGCGTCGGCGTCCTCTTCGTTCTCGGCGCCGTCCTCGCCGTCGTCGCGGACGCCGACACGCTCCGCCTCGGCACGGCGCTCGGCATCCTCGTCGGGTCCGCCGTCGCCACCGCCGGGACGTGGTTCCTCCTCCGCCGGCTCTACCCCGCGGTGAGCGCAACCGGCCGTCTCGGCACGCTCGCCGTCGGCGCCCACGCCCTCGACGGCGTCTCGACGGCGGTCGGCATCGACCTCCTCGGGTTCAGCGAGCGAACCCCTCTCTCGCGTCTCGTCATCGAGTTCGGAGCGTCCCTTCCCACGCCGATGGGCGGCGGGTGGCTGTTCGTCCTCGTGAAACTCGTCGTCGCCGCCGTCGTCGTCGCCGCGCTGACCGAGACGGCTCGCGAGGCGCCGACGCAGGGTCGGCTCCTGCTTGGATTCGTCGCGGCGGTCGGGCTGGGACCGGGCGTACACAACGTGTTGCTGTTCACCGTCACCGTCTGACGGCCCCTGGACGCCGAACCGCCCTGTAACCGTAGTACGCGCCCAGCATCCACAGCCCGCCGCCGAGCAGAAGTCCGCCGTAGAGCCCCGCTTCGCCGTACGGAAGCGCCGAGGCGTACCATGTGCGGCTCCCGACGGAGACGACGATGCCGGCGGCGAAGCACGCGATGGCGGTTCGAAGCGTGTCCATGGTGATACCTCTCTGTCCCGTGTCTCAGCCTCGCGTGACGAACCGCAGACGATAGCGGTAGTACGCCCCGTCGTCCCGCACCATCCCGACGCCGGGATCCTCGACGTACGCGTCCTTCTCGACGTTGCCGTCGAGGTAGGCGCGGGCGTGAAGTTCGGTCAGAACCTGCCGGTAGGGATCCGAGTATGGGTGGGACTCCGCGTACCCTTCTCCCCGTGCGTCCCGCAGTATCGACCGGGCCTGCCCCGACAGGGCGTCGTCGGAGAGGCGGGAGTCGACGAATTTCGCCCGGAGGATGGCTTCCATGCGCTCGGGTGACTCCGCGACCGGTTCGACTGTCGCACGGTAGACGGGTTCGTGGAACCGCTCGCGGCGCACGTCGAGTTCGTACACCGTCTCCCGGTAAACGACGTGAGTGGGCGCGTCTGTGCCGACCAGCCGGCTCTCCGTCGCGGCGTCGTCGTCGCGGAAGACGTAGCCGCCGCGCCGGACCAACCCCCACGGCACCCCGCCCTCGTTGCCACGCGCCCGGGCGGCCATGTACGCGACGTGGACGACCCGCCGGTCGGCTTCGGGGAGCGACTCGGCGGCGACGGCGTCGGGGGCGCCGTCCGCCCCCGCTTCGGCCACCGACGACAGGCGCACCACCGGGTGTGTGACCGCCCGTTCGTTCACGACGACCGATCCGAGACGGTAGTACGTCCCCTCGTGGCGGGCGTACTTCGGGTCGTCGGGCCGAGCGCGGAAGGGCGTCCGGCCCTGGGTGGTGTACGATTCGCCCGCGAGCGCCGCCACGAACGCCTCGTCGGTCCGGGGTCGTTCGGCGTCGTCGACGTCGACCACGTAACCCGAGCGGAGGGGCGTGGCTGCGTCGGAGAGGACGAGCTGTAGGCGCCGGTCACCGTCGCCCGAGTCGTCGCCGTCTACGGCGTCGAGACAGCCGGAGAGGGTGAGGAGGCCGGCCGTCGCGCCGGCCGCGAGGAACTGCCGTCGGGTCGGGGACATGGGACGACGCTCGGCCGCCAGCGTGTTGGTAGCTGCGGTGCCAACTCGACCTGCCTGGGTCGTCTCGAACGGCAGTCAGTCCCAGACCCGGAAGCCGAGGCCGATGGCCTGTGGCACGTGAAACGCCATCGGAACCGACCAGACGACGGCCGGCATCTGCGTGCTGTCCCAGAGCGAGAGGTCCGGATCGACCATGTAGTAGAGGATGAGCGCGAAGTTCAACACGTCCACGTCGTTCGTGTCCTCGCTGTCGATTTCGTGTGCGAGGGCGGCGTTCGACCCCGCCACCGAGAGTGCCAGTGCCCCCGCACCCGCGGCCGCCGACCGCCGGAGGAACGTCCGACGCCGCCGATTCGACGCGAAGATTGCTGCTCATCGGTTCGATCCACCCCGACTGACTGCCATCCGACTCCGTCATGCAGCTACACCGAGTCTCGGCACACATATGATGATCTTCCGATATGTGGCCGAACGGCAGCCGGAGGCGGACCGAACGTTCACCGAATTTCGTCCCAACTCCGTATCGCCAGCCGGGACTGTTTTCTCTCCGGCGGCGCTGGGGCTACTATGGCCATCCAGCCACACCTGCGGGTCGGCGAGGGCGACGTTCACGACGTGGCGCTCCTGCCCGGCGACCCGGGGCGAGTCGAGCGCATCGCGGCACAGTGTGACACCGTCGAGGAACTCGCTCACAACCGCGAGTACTACCTCGTCAACGCCGAGTACGACGGCGTCCCCCTCACCGTCTGTTCGACCGGCGTCGGGTCGCCCTCCGCGGCCATCGCGCTGGAGGAACTCGCGGCCGTCGGCGTCGAGACGGTCATCCGGCCGGGGACGACCGGCGCCCTCCAGTCCGGCATCGACATCGGCGACATGGTCGTCGCCACCGCCGCCGCCAAGGAGGAGGGGACGACCAAACGCTACGAGCGAGTGGAGTACCCCGCTGTTCCCGATTTCGACGCGGTGAGTGCCCTCGTCGCCGCCGCCGAGTCGAACGACGAGGCCGTCCACGTCGGCCCCGTCGTCACCGACGACGCGTTCTACGCCGAGACGGACGCGTACGTCGACGACTGGGAGGACGCGGGACTGCTCGCGGTGGAGATGGAGGCGGCCGCGCTCTTCACTCTCGCCCGGCGGAAAGGGATCCGTGCGGGCGCCATCTGCACCGTCGACGGCAATCTCGTCGAGGGTACCCAGAAGGGGAGTGGCGACGTGTCGGCCGACGAACTCCCGCCGAAGGCGCGCAACAACGTCGAGCGGATGATCGAACTGGCACTCGACGCCGCCGCGACGCTCGGATAGGATGTTCGAGGGGGTGATCGCACGGCTCGTCGCCGCCGGCCGCCGACTGCGGCGCCTCGAGCGCCGCGAACTCGCGTCCTTTGGCCGCTGGCTCCAGCACACCGGCAACCTCCTCCACCTGACGGTGTTGGTGGCGGTGCCCCTGCTCATCGCCCTCGTCACCCTCATCTCGAACGCGTTGGCCGAACTCTCTTTTCTCCTCTTTCCGCCGCTGGCGTCGGGCGCCTACACGCTCTTTGCCGACCCCGAGGGGCGGTACGCCTCCCCCCGGAAGTTCGTCATCGGCCTCGTCGTCGGCGCGTGCTGTGGGTGGGTGGCGCTCGGTCTCTCCGTATCGCTCCCCACGTTTCCCACGGTGGCGACCGTCTCGCCCGCGAGCGCCGCGCTCTCCATCTTCCTCACCGGCGCCGCGACGTGGCTCCTCGACGTGGAGGAACCGGCGGCGTTCTCGACGGCGCTCCTCGTCCTCGTCACCGACGACGCCTCCCCGGAGGCGTACGTCACGAGCGTCGCCGTCTTCGGCGCCCTCGTCGCCGTCGTCTTCTCCCTCTGGCGTTCGCGCTTCTACGAGCGGCGTGCGCAGTACCTCTACGACACCGCGCAGGGCGACGATCATGTCCTCGTCCCGATACGAGGGGACCACGACCACGCCGAGACGACGGCGCTGTTCGGTGCGACACTGGCCGCCGCCCACGACGCCGGGAAGGTGGTGTTGCTAACGGTGCTCGACGAGCAATCGGCGGACGCGGCCGATGTCGCGGACACAGCGGACGCCGCTGCCTCCGAGACGGTCACACGGCTCGAAGGGATGGCGCGGACGGTCCGAACCCGTGCGGGCGTTCCCTGCGAGGTGGTGGTCGCCCGCGGCGCCCCGGTGCCGACGACCGTCGAGACGGTTGCGAACACGAACTGTGACCTCGTCGTTACGCCGTACGAGGAGGAGCGCGGACTGCTCTCGCCGTACGTCCGTGGCATCTTCGACAGCCGCTACGACTCCATCGCTTTCCGGCCGACGACGGGGCGGCGCCGGTGGCGACGCATCCTCGTGACCGTCGCCCGTCCGGGCGACACTGCCCACGCGATGCTCGATTTCGCCGCTCGGCTGGCCGGACGGAGCGGCACCCTGAGCGTCTGCACCTGTATCGGCACCGAGGTGGAGCGTCGAGAGGCGGAGAAACGGCTGGCCGACCTCGCGGAGACGGTCGACGTGGACGTGGAGACGCGCGTGGCCCGGAGCCGTATCACCGACTTCATCGGCGCTAACGCCGAGGCGTACGACCTCCTGCTGGTGGGGTCGTCCGGCGAGCGCTCGCGGGCCTCGCGGTTCGTCTCGCCGCCCACTTTCGAGCGGTTACACGACGTGGACTGCGACGTGGCGGTGGTGGATCGAGGGCATCCCTGAGCAGTCGCGCGCCCCGCTAAATCTCGTCGAGCAACCGATCCGCCACCGCCTCCGTATCCACGTCGCGCCCCCCGAGCGCCGACTCGACGAGCAGGTGGCCGCCGATGCTCGCGGGGCTGATCACCGTATCGGCGCCCGCCCGCCGGAGTTTGGCGACGTTTTCGCGGTGGGTAGCCGCCGCGACGATGTGGATGTCGGGTGCGAGGTGACGGACCGTCAGGATGGCGAGGGCGTCCGCCGCGTCGTCGTTCGTGGCGGCGACGACGGCCCGTGCTTCCTCGACGTGGACGCGCCGGAGCGTCTCCTCGTCGCTCGTGTCGCCGGTGAGCGTGTCGATGCCACGCTCGCCGAGGCGGCGGGTCACGTCCGCGTCCGGGACGACGACGAGGAAGGGTGCTTTGCCGTTCAGTTCCTGGATGATCGCCTCCGTCAGGTCGCCGTGACCGAGGACGAGCACGTGATCGTCGAGCAGGTCGAGTTCTGATTGTGTCATCTTTCCGAGTGCCTTGACGAGCCGGGCTTCGATGGCGGGCGTGAGGAGCACACCGAGGGCGATGGCGAAACTCGCCGTGCCGACGACGAGCGCCGAGATACCGAACAGCCGAGCCACCGCCGTCTGGGGCGTGATATCGCCGTAGCCGACGGTACTGGAGGTGACGACGGCGAAGTAGACGGCATCGACGAGCGTGGTGATACCGCCGAACTCCTCGCGGAGGGCGTACGCGCCCGTGGTGATGTACACCTGCGAGCCGCCGAGCGCGAGCATCGCGGCCAGCTGCGTCGCCGAGAAGTCGACCGAGCGGTCGAACCGGTGGCGGTTGAGCGCGACGGCGGGCAGGGCGAGAACGGAGAGCACCACCAGCGGCATCGAGGTTTCGCTCGCCTGCACCAGCCCCTGTGCCGCGGAGACGACGAGCAGGCAGAGCGTCGAGTACCAGGCGGCGCGCAGCCCCCGCCGGAGGCCGAGCGCGCTCCCGAGCAGGAGAAATCCGGTGAGCGTGCCGGTGAACCCGGCGGTGGCACGGGCGACTGGCGGAACGAAGGGGACGAGCGGCCGCCCCGTCGGCGACCCCATGTGGACGATGCCCGTCACCATCGAGAGCGCGCCGGCGAGCAGCGTCAGGCCGACCGCCGCTCGCATGCCGAGAAACTGGTCGCCCCGACTTGCAGCCATGCCTACGCACTCGGGCAGCGACCTGATAAAGGGCCCGTCCCGTTAGCGGTTTACGCGTCCGCGTCGAGACGCGAGTATGGCGTCCTTTCCGGTCGAAGTCCTGTTCGGCCTCTACCTCGGCATTCTGACCGGGATCATCCCGGCGCTGGTGGCGTGGGCGTTCGGCTTCGCCTTCAAGTACGTCACCGGCGTCACCGTCCCCGCGTTCGGTGTCATCGTCCTCGCGATCGCTATCGCCGGTGTCAACGGCGGGCTGATGGCGCTGAACGATCCCACCTTCACCCAGTCGGCGAACCAAGTCCGCCTGACGACGGCGGTCATCGTCGTGTTGATGATCTCGCTGTACGCACACAGCGCCGGTGATAAGATGGGGGCGGAGTTCCCCCGGAAGCTGTCGCTTCGCAAACTCACCGAGCGCACGCTCTCGACGGACGTGGTCGAACTCGTCGGCGGCCGGGGGCAGGTCGCAGTTCGCGTCTCCGGGGACGTGGGCGACATGGAGGGGTATCCGTCCGTCCCCGCGGATCTCCGCCGGGAGATACGGGAGTGGACGGCCACCTTCCCCGCGGACGTCCCGGTGGTTGAACTGGAGTCGCGGGTGGCCGACCGCCTCCGCACGGAGTTCGACCTCGCGGACGTGGCGGTGACGCTCGACGAACGCGCGCGAGCGGTGGTGAACGCCGCGCCGCCGCTCGGCGGTCTCTCCAAGCGTATCCCCGCGGGCAAGCGCGGCGTCTCGGTTCCGGCCCTCCTCCCGTCCGGCACCGCCCGCGGCGACGAGGTGGCGTTGTCGGCGCCGGATCGGACGTATCGGGGCACCGTCGTCAGCCTCCTGAGCGACCGGACGCGCGAGGCGGCGACGGCGACGGAAGCGACTGACGGCGGGACCGATCCCGTGCCCGATCCCACCCTCTCGCCGTCGCTCCCGGTCGCCGACGGCGGTGATGGCCGCGTCACCGTCGCCGTCGACGCCGGACAGGCGGTGTCACTGCTCGGGACGAGCATCGACCGCCTCACCATCCGATCGCGGGGAACGCGCCGGGAGTACGAACTCCTCACGCTCCTCCGGCGGGCGGGCAACCGGATTCGCAAAGTGACGATCCGGGAGGGCTCGCCCGTTTCCGGCGCGACCATCGGCGACGCCGCCCTGCGGGACGCGTACGGCGTGACGGTCCTCGCGGTCCGTCACGAGGGCCGCTGGCAGTTCGCGCCCCGCGGCTCGCAGGCGCTCGCCGCGGGCGACGACCTGTTTGTCGTCGGGTCGTACGACGCCGTCACGGCGTTCCGGGAGGCGGTCGCATGACCCTGGCGTTGCAGGCGTCGGTACCGGCGATCGAACCCTCCCTGCTCCGCACCCTCACTCGACTGCTCGCTCTCGGTGTCGGCGCCGCCCTCATCAGCACCGTCGCGGCGCTCGCCTACCGCTGGTACACTAAGCTCCGCCTGCCACTCTGGCTGTCGATCCTGCTCGGCCTCTCGGTCGTCGCGTTGACGCTCAACACGGTCGGCGTGTTCACCGACCTGCTCAGCGGCGAGACGGGGATCTTCTCGCCGGCACGCATCGTGTTCAACGTCGTGGCGCTCGGCGTCGGCGCGGCGGGCGCGCCCCTCGGCCGTCTCGTGGGTGATCGGGTCGCGACCGACGTGTTCGCCGTCGCGGGCGCCCGCGAACTCGACGTGGAGGTGAGCCGCATCGTGCGGTCGGTCGGCCGGATCACCGACGTGACGCTGCCCGAGGACGCCGACGACATCGCGGATATGGAGGGGTACGATCCGGTGAGTCCGGCGACGAAGGCGGCGCTCGCGGGCAAGACACTGATCTTCCCCCGACGCCTGACCGTCGCCGAACTGGAGCAGCGACTCATCACCCGCCTGCAGGACGACTACGACGTGGGGCACGTCGACGTGGAACTGGCCGCCGACGGCACCGTCGCGTATCTCGCGCTGGGAAGTCGCGTCACCGGTATCGGCCCGACGCTCGCGCCCGGGACCGTCGCCGTCGCGGTCCGGGCCGACCCCGCCAACGCCGCCAGTCCGGGCGACCGGGTGCAGGTGTGGCGAACCGGAGAGTCGGCCGAACGCCTCCTGACCGCCGAACTGCGCGCGCACGTTGACGACGTAGCGACACTCGCCGTCGCCGAGGAGGAGGCAGTACGACTCGAGGCCGACGAAACCTACCGGCTGGTGACGCTGCCCGCGGAACCGCAGGCCGAACGCGAGTTCGCGTCGCTGCTCCGTGCCGCCGACGAGACCATGTACGTCGTTCGTGTGGCCGAGGGAAGCGACCTCGTCGGCGCGACCGTCGAGGGCCTCGACGCGACTGTCGTGGCCGTCGAGGGTGCGGATGGGAGCGTCGACGACCTCCCCGACGACCGGACGCTCGCGGCGGGCGACGCGGTGTACGTCGTCAGTCGCGCCGAGACGTACCGGCGGCTCGATGCCCGGAGTCGGCCGCCGGAGGCGTAGACGCAACGCATTTGACCGACGGGGCGCGACACGTAGCCATGCAGTGGAAGTTGTTCGCGGACCTCGCGGAAGTGGCGGACGACCGGGAGATTCCCGTCGACGTGGCCCCTGGCGCGACGGTCGGCGATGCTCTCGACGAACTGCTCGACTCCCGTCCCGCCCTCCGGGGGCGCGTCCTCGACGACTCGGGTGCCGTGGCCGATCACATCAACGTCCTCCGCAACGGTGAGAACGTCCACACGGCCGATGGGCTGGAGACGACGCTCGAGACGGGTGACGAACTCGCGTTGTTCCCGCCGGTGAGCGGCGGGCGAACGTAGCGTATTACGCGGGCCGCGGGCGGGAGATGAACAGCGTCTGAACGAGGTTGAACGGGTCGTACGTCGACTGGTGACACTGGCAGTAGACGCCGTTCGGGTTGCCGAATCGGGCGGCGTCCGCGGACTGCTTGTAGCCGGGCACACAGCAGAAGTGGGTACACTTGTTGAGCCACGCGATGAAGCCCTGATCGGTGCTGGCCTGGAGCCACTCGTCGTCCTGTGCAGCCTCCTCGATGCGCGTGCTGCGGACGATCTGGATCGGGACGATGTCCTCGGCGTTCTCGGACCGCCACCGGCCGGTCGCGGGCTTCCCGACGCCCGGGTCGCCGATGCCGTTACCCCACTCCTCGTAGTCGCTGAAGTCGTCGACGTGGAAGCGGTCGCCCTCCTCCTTGCTTCCGGACTGCCAGTCGTAGGCGGGGTTCGACCCCGAGCGGAAGTAGTTGTCACTCTCGTAGCCGGGCTGGATGCCGCCGTATCCCTCGACGCCGCAGTACTGGAACCATTCCGAGGAGTAGGTGGAGCCGCCGAGATCCATCTCGGCGATCTGCACCTGTCGCCCGCCCTGCGTGACGGTCTCGACATCGGGCCAGACGCCCTTGATGTAGCCCTCGGAATCGATCTCGATCGGGATCTGGGGCATCCCGCGGGGCGCCGGGCCGCCGGTGTTCTCGATGGCCCACGCCTGGGTGCTCCCGCCACCGGCCCCGGGCGAGGCGGTCGCGCTGTTGACGGTCACCGTCCCGAGAGCGCCCACGCCGGCGAGCGTCGAGCCTCCCACGACGCCCTTGACGAACCGCCGCCGGCCGCTCTCTTCGGGATATTTGTCGTCCGCGCTCATGCCCGAACCTTGGAGTGGGCAGTAAAAAGCATGACGAAGTGTGTGGATCCGTGAGGAGCCGCTCAGTTCCAGGGCGCGTTCGGGACGTCGACCACCCGCTTCTCGCGGTCGATCCCGTCGATTTTCGCCATATCCGCGTCGTCTAGATCGAGGTCGAGGGCCGCGTAGTTCTCGCGGATGTGTGCGGGCGACCCCGACTTCGGGATGGGGACGACACCCGTCTCCAGCACCCACGCCAGTGACACCTGCGCCGGCGTCGCGTCGTGCTTCTCGGCCACCTGTCGAATCTCGGGCACGTCCGCGACGGCGTTGCGCGCGATGGGCGCGTACGCCACCAGTTGGTAGCCGTGGCGGTCGGCGTGCGCCCGAAGAGCCTCCTGCTGGAGCAGGGGGTGCAGCTCCACCTGGTGAGCGGTTGGCGGCTCGCCGAGATGGTCGATGGCCTCGTCCAGCAGGTCGGGCGTGAAGTTGCTGAGGCCGATCCCGCGGGTCAGCCCCCGCTCCCTCGCCTCCAGTAGCGCCGACAGCGTCTCCTCGGGGTCGTACGCCCCCATCGGCCAGTGGACGTACAGCAAGTCGAGCGTCCCGGCGCGGAGGGCGTCGACGCGCTCGCGGGCGCTCTCCAGAAACGCGTCGTGCCCGAGGCGATCGCGCCACACTTTCGACGCGAGGAATACGTCTGATCGGGGCACGTCGCTCTCGGCGATGCCCGCACCGACCGCCGCCTCGTTCCCGTAGTATTCGGCGGTGTCGACGTGGCGATACCCCGTCGACAGCGCCGTCGAGACGGCACTGGCACAGCGGTCCGGATCGGTCAACTGGTAGGTGCCGAAGCCGAGTCGAAGGATGTCCATACCGGTCGGACGGGCCCCAGCGTGTCGAAGCCTGCGATACCGGCACGACGATCCGTTCGACGGGGCACGACGGATGAGCACGCGTCTCACGCCGACCGTGTAGGCGAAACGATTTTCATGTGCGCTCGCACATGGTCGTTATGCCGACGGAACCCGAGACAGGGTACGACCCGAATCTGGGTCGGAAGTTCGTTTTCGTAACCGGGGGCGTGATGTCCGGTCTCGGCAAGGGAATTACGGCCGCGAGCACCGGCCGTCTCCTGTCGAACGCGGGCTTCGACGTGACCGCCGTAAAGATCGATCCGTACCTCAACGTGGACGCGGGGACGATGAACCCCTACCAGCACGGGGAGGTGTACGTGCTGAAAGACGGCGGCGAGGTCGACCTGGACCTCGGCAACTACGAGCGCTTCCTCGGGACGGACATGACGTTCGACCACAACGTCACCACGGGGAAGACGTACAAACACGTCATCGAGAAGGAGCGCGCGGGCGACTATCTGGGTAACACGGTCCAGATCATCCCGCACATCACCGACGACATCAAGCGACGCATCCGCGAGGCCGCCGAGGGGACCGACGTGTGTCTCGTCGAGGTCGGGGGCACCGTGGGCGACATCGAGGGGATGCCCTACCTCGAAGCGCTCCGGCAGTTCTCCCACGAGGAGGAGGAAGACGACGTGCTCTTCGCGCACGTGACGCTCGTCCCCTACTCCAAGAACGGTGAGCAGAAGACCAAACCCACCCAGCACAGCGTGAAGGAACTGCGGTCGATCGGCCTCCAGCCCGACGTGTTGGTCGGGCGGTGCGAGGACCGCCTCGACCCCGACACGAAGGAGAAAATCGCGCTGTTCTGTGACGTGCCCACCGACGCCGTCTTCTCCAACCCCGACGTCGAGGATATCTACCACGTCCCCCTGATGGTCGAGGAGGAGGGACTCGACGAGTACGTGATGGAGCAGTTGCACATCGCGGACGAGGCGCTCCCGCCCGCAGAGCGCGACAGTCGCTGGCGCGAACTCGTCACCCGGGAGCGCACGGGCGAGATCGACGTCGCACTCGTCGGCAAGTACGCCCTCGAAGACGCGTACATATCGATCCACGAGGCGCTGAAACACGCGGGCATCCACGAGGAGGTCGACGTGAACGTCCTCTGGGTGGACGCCGACGAGATGCGCGACCACCACACCGAACGCCTCCGTGAGGCGGACGCGGTGGTCGTCCCCGGTGGCTTCGGCTCCCGTGGCGCCGAAGGAAAGATCGAGGCGATCCGCTACGCCCGTGAGAACGACGTGCCCTTCCTCGGCCTCTGTCTCGGCTTCCAGATGGCCGTCGTCGAGTACGCGCGGAACGTGCTGGGGCTGGAGGGCGCTCATTCGGCGGAGATCGACGCCGACACGCCGTATCCCGTGATCGACCTCCTGCCCGAACAGTACGACCTCGAAGATCTGGGCGGGACGATGCGGCTGGGCGCCCACGAGACGGACATCCTGCCGGAGACGCTCGCCCAGAACGTGTACGACGCCGACTCGTGTACCGAGCGTCACCGCCACCGCTACGAGGTCAATCCCGAGTACATCGACGACCTCGAAGCCGGTGAGCTGACCTTCTCCGGGCGCGCGGGCAACCGGATGGAGATCGTCGAACTCGACGATCATCCCTTCTTCCTCGGGACGCAGTTCCACCCCGAGTTCCGGTCGCGCCCCGACCGTGCGAGTCCGCCCTTCGTCGGACTCGTGGAAAAGACACTGGCACAGCTGACCGACGAGGAACGGGAGGTGGAGGTCTGATGGTCGACACCGAGAGCTTCATCGACGAGGCTACCGAGGAGATCGCCGCCGAAGTGGGAGACGCAAACGCCATTATCGCCCTCTCGGGCGGCGTCGACTCATCGGTCGCGGCCGCCCTCGCCTACCGCGCCATCGGCGACCAGCTCACCCCCGTCTACGTCGATACCGGGCTGATGCGCAAGGGGGAGACCGAGGGAATCCGCGAGACGTTCGCCTTCATGGACAGCCTCCGGATCGTCGACGCGAAGGATCGGTTCCTCGACGCCCTCCAGGGCGTGACCGACCCCGAGGAGAAACGCCACGTCATCGGCGAGGGGTTCATCCGCGAGTTCGAACGCGCCGCCAGAGAGACGGACGCCGACTACCTCGTGCAGGGCACCATCTACCCCGACCGCATCGAGAGCGAGGGCAACATCAAGTCCCACCACAACGTCGGCGGCCTGCCCGAAGTCATCGACTTCGACGGTATCGTCGAGCCCGTACGTGATCTCTACAAGGACGAGGTGCGCGAGGTGGCGCGGGCCCTGGACCTGGAGGAGGTCGTCTCGGAGCGGATGCCGTTCCCCGGTCCCGGCCTCGCCGTGCGGATCATCGGCGAAGTGACCGAGGAGAAATTGGAGGTGGCCCGCGAGTCCTGTCACGTCGTCGAGGAGGAAGTCGAAGCGCACGACCCTTGGCAGGCCTTTGCGGCCGTTATCGGCAAGGCGACGGGTGTGAAAGGCGACAACCGCGTCCACGGCTGGGTCGTCGCCGTGCGCTCCGTCGAGAGCCGCGACGGCATGACCGCTCGCGCCCAGGACCTCCCGTGGGAGACGCTCCAGCGCATCCAGAGTCGCATCACGGGCGAGAACGACAACGTCGCGCGGGTCGTCTACGACGTGACCCACAAACCGCCCGCGACCATCGAGTACGAATAGTGACCCGAGCCATCCTCGCTGGCCCGGACCACGACGGCCTCGGCGCCGCCCTCGAAGTACAGGGGATCGAGGTCGTGCGCGTCGACGGCGTCCTCACCGCACCGGTGCTGGACGACGCCGGCGTCGACGACGCCGACCTGTTCGTCCTCACGGACCTCGACGAAGCGACGGCCATCTCGGTCGTCAAGGATCGCAACCCCGACATCCGCGTCGTCGTCTACAGCCACGATTCGCTCCCGAACTTCGCGCGTGGTCAGACCGACCTCGCGATGGACCCCGACCTGTTCGGCGTCGATCTGGTGGCCGAGGAACTGGCCTGAAACCCCGTCGGGGCGGGACGCGACCGGCCGCCGTGTCGTCCCGAAGCCGCACCGTTAAGACGCCGGCAGTCGATCCTCGACCATGACGCTCGACCGACTGGAGACGCTCGATCCGGAGCCCGAAGAGGTGCTGACGGCCGAACTGGTCGTCAGCGACGACGTACTGGTGAAGGCGTTCGCGCTGGGGCCGAACGCGGAGTTGCACGCCCACGAACACGGCGACAGCACGAACGTCTTCCACGTGCTGCAGGGGACGGTGACGGTTCTCCAGGGCGACGAGGAAGAGCCCGTCGAGGCGCCGGGTGTCGTACACCACGACCGCGGCGTGAGCCACGGCGCGCGCAACGACACCGACGAGGTGGCCGTCTTCACCGCCAGTCTCTGTCCGATGCCCGGGGCGGACTGAGTGGGGCGATGGCTCGCGCCAGCGTCACGGCCCACGCCCGCCTCCACTTCGGCTTCTGTAATCTGAGCCTCGAACGTGAACGGCTCTACGGGAGCCTCGGTGTCGGTCTCGACCGTCCGCAGGTCCGCGTGACGGCGACGCCACACGACGGCGTCCGGTGTGATCACTCGGTCGTTCGCGACTACGGCGAGCGCGTCGTCGACCTGCTCGACGTGCCCGGTGCCGACCTCGCGGTCGAGGGGGCGTTCCCGCGCCACGTGGGGCTGGGGAGTGGGACGCAGTTCGCGCTCGCGACGCTCGTCGCCGTCGCGCGCGCCACCGACGCGGCGGCGGACGTACGCGAACTCGCTCCGGACCTCGGCCGCGGCGGTCGCTCCGGCGTCGGCGTCGCCACGTTCGAAGACGGCGGGTTCGTCCTCGACGCCGGCCATCCAACGGCGCGGTTCACGACGGCCCGTCCCGAGGTGGGCGAGTGGTCGGTGCCCCCGGTCGCCGCGCGCCACCCTATCCCCGACGACTGGCGATTCTTGATCGTTGTCCCCGACGCCCCCGCGGGACCGAGCGGCGACGCCGAGGATCGGAGCATGCGGTCGGTCGTGGAGTCGGCGCCGCCGTCGCCGAGCGACCGGCTCGCGGGCGTGATCGCCCGACGCGTCCTCCCGGCGGTCACCGAGTCGTCGGCCGAGCGGTTCGGCGCTGCAGTCGCCGAAATCGGACAACTCAACGGGACGTGGTACGCCGACGAGCAGGGTGGCGTCTACCGGCCGCCGGCGGGCGAACTCGTCGCGGCGCTCGACGACGACCCCGCCGTGTACGGCGCGGGGCAGTCCTCGTGGGGCCCCGCGGTGTACGGTGTGACGGACGCCGAGCGGGCGGCGGCGGCGCGGACAGCCGGTCGGGACGCCCTCGACGCCGCCGGTATCGACGGCCGCGTGCTGGTGGCCGAGGGACGCAACCGCGGCGCCACGGTCGACGTCGAGCGCCGCAACCAATAACTCGCGGACGGCCGTAGGGCACCTATGGCCCGGATTCCCTTCGGCATCGCCCGCCTCGATTCGATCATCGGTGGCGGTGCCCCGCCGGGAAGCGTCGTCCTGTTGAGCGGCGAGGCGGGTGCGGGCGCGCGCGAATTTATCCACACCAGCGCCGCCATGAACGGCCTCTACTACGGCGACACGGAGGCGTTCGAACTCCACTACGGCGAGATGGAGGCCGAATCCGAGCCGCCGGACGAAATTCACTACGTCTCCTTCACTGCCGGCCCTGACCAGCTCGAACGCGAGATGGCGTACACGATGGCGGACGACCTCGTGCATGCGGCGGTCGATCACGTCTCCTTCCGGGACTTCTCGCCCGAGTACTTCCAGCTGAGTCCGATCCCCCGGGAGTGGTACACGGGCAAGACCCGGACGGTACGGGATCTGGCGAGCGAGGAGCGCCGCGAGAGCGCGCTCGGCGCACTCGCCGACTACCTCGGCGAACACGCCGCGGGCAACCTCGTCGTCGTGGACTCCATCACCGACCTCGTCGCCGCCGTCAGCGGCGACATGAACTGGAGCGACATCGCCCTCCTGATGAAAGGCATCCAGAAGGCAGCGTACGACTGGGGCGGACTCATCCTGTTGCTGGTGCAGGAGGAGACGCTGGCACCGACGGAGCTCGGACACCTCACCGACGCCGCCTCGGGAACCCTCCAGTTCGGGTGGGAGAGCGGGGGCTCGAAGCGCGCTCGGACGATGTTCGTCAAGGAATTCCGCGGCGTCCTCTCCCGCATCGAGGCGGAGAACATCATCCGTTTCGAGACGGAGATTCACGAGGGCGGCTTCGACGTGAGCGGCGTCCGGAAGATCAGATGAGTTGAGCTACCCACGACTAAAATCGTGGGATTCAGCATGGACTCCCGTTCTGGCCGAATCATCGGCAGGAGAATAGCCTCCGTTCGCGTTCATTATCCCGCTGTCTGCTCACGGGCACTTCGCGCCCGTTCGCATGGTATGCGGGACCTCCGGTCCCGCACTATTCAAGCGCACGCCCAAGGGTGCGCCTCCGTCGCCGCCAGTTTGGTTGCGACGGAGATACCGCAAACCAATATTCTTCGCGGTCGCAAAGTCGCTATGCGACTTTGCTGCCCGCCGGACGTAGTCCGGCGACGGCGTTGTAGTCTGCGTGATTCTCGCACCCACATTTCAGACACTCGAACGCCTCGCCATCGCGGTTGTCTGGGTGCGTGAAACCACAGTATGAGCAACGCCGACTGGTGTTTTTGGGGTCAACTTGTTCGGCCTTGATGTCGCGTTCTTCGACTTTGTACTCGACGTGCTCGTACAACCGTTGGAATGCCCATTTGTGCCCCCACGACGCGCCAGTACGTTCACGACTATCGGTCAAGTCCTCGAACGCGATGACCGAACAGTCGTTCTCACAGCCTCCGCGACAAGCTCGTTGCTAATGCGGTGGAGTGTTATCTTGAACCGTCCTGCCTCTTTCCGTCCGACTGATCTGATGTTCTGATGTGCCCAGCGCGTGCCACACTGTTGGAGCGAGCCACGTCGTTTTTCGTACTCTCTGCGCCAGTGGTCGAACTCGTCGCCCGACCAGAATGTGCCTGTCGAGGTGACGGCGAGGTGACGGCGAGGTTGTTCACGCCGAGGTCGACCCCGAGAACCGTTCCGTTCCCGGTGGTTGCCTGTTCCGGCGCGTCCGACTTCATATCCTTCTTGCAGTGGATGTGAAGCACCCAGTCACCGTCACGATAGTGTAGTTCCGCACCCGTGGTTTCGTAGCCGTCTGAAAAGAGGTATTCCGAGTGCGGTGTGTCACTATCCTCATCGGGTAGCACGTAGTCGGCTTCGATACGCCCGTCCGTGGTGGCGAGGCTCACGGAGTCGTCGTGGAATGTCGCGGTGCGATGGTCGTAGACGACGTGCGGACTGGTGAACCGTGGTTTGGACGCTTTCTTGCCGTTCTTCCAGCGAGCGACGACGCTCTTGCAGGCTTCAGCAGCCTTGTTCCGTGCAGCTTGCACCAGTCCCCCGTTGAACCCGTTCGTCGCTTCGCGCACGTCGTCGTAGGTTTCATCATTCAGTGTGGTTTTGCTGGTGGTGACGTATTCGCCTTGGAAGGCGTGGTCAACGACGTATTGTGCTGACCAGAGGAACGTGTCTACGGTGTCTTCGAGGAGTGCGGCGTCGGTGCTGTCCACGTCGAGCGCAACGGAGACAGTACGCCGCACCTCCATATTTTATATGTTGTACTAGTGGTTCTTGAACGCTGGGGGGTCGTTCTGCCACAGTCGTGTGGTTTGGTTCTCAGTTGTCGGCTTCATCCCACGGCTAAAGCCGTGGGCTTTCGCCTCTCACTTTCTATAATCTGCCGTCAACACTTATGCCGTGGGAACCCAAGCGCTCACAGGATGGCAGGGGAACAGTCCGAGGCCTTCCCGCCGGAGCTACGTGGGTGGGTCGAGCGCAAGGCGACCGAGCGCGACACCGATCCGGAGACGATTCTCGCCCGTGCCGCGGCGCTCTATCGCACACTCGACGCCGACGCCGAAACCGGCGGTTCGGACCCGTACGCGACACACCTCGACGAGCTAGACGCGGAACTCGACGACGTCGTCGACCGCGTCGCGGCGGTCGAGGACGACCTCGACGACAAGATCGACGACGTCCGGGAGCGGGTCGTCCAGATCAAACACGAGACCGACGCGAAGGCACCTCGTAACCACGAGCATTCGGATCTCGCCGATCGCGTCGACGCGGCCGTCCAAGCCGCTGCGGACGCGGAGACCGAGGTCGCCGACCTCGCCGACCGCCTCGACCGTGGCTTCGAGAACTACGAGGAAATTCTGACGTATCTGACAGACACGACCGACGAACTCGGCGAGAAGACCGACACGCTGGCCGGCGCCGTCGTCGACCTCCGCGCGGAACTCCAGCGCGTCGCCGCCGCGGAACACGACCGCCAGGCGGTCGACGACCTGCGAACCGCCGCGAACCGGCACGGCGAGCGAACGGCCGTGTGTGCCGACTGTGGCGCGACGGTCGACCTCGGCCTCCTCGCCCGCGCTCGCTGCCCCCACTGTGAGGCTACGTTCGTCGACTTCGAGCCCTCGACGGGCTTTTTCAGCAGTGCCACGCTCCGAACGGGCGATCACCCCGCCCTGACCGACGGTCAGGACGGGTCCGACGTGCCCGACGACCCGGCCGACCTGTTCGACACCGGGGTCGAGGGAGCGACCGATGGCTGACGACGCCGACGAGGCGGACGAGCCACCCGACTCGGCGGCGGCGGATTCGGGCGTCGACGTGGACGCGGACGTAGAGACGGATGCCGAGGACGCCCCCCTCGCCGATCTCGCCAGCGAGGTACGCGCCCGGCGCGAGGCTCGGGAGGAACGGGACCCGGGCGATCTCGACGATCCGATCGACGCGGATGCGCCCGATACGGACCTCTTCGAGACGGTCGATGTCGACGCCGTCGACGACGAGGCCATCTGGGAGTCGTTCGTCGAGGGGGAGGCGGGACCGGCGGAGCAGGTCGGCCTCGGTGCCGACGTGGAGGCGGCGTCCGACCCGGCCGAACACGTCGTGCCGAAACGCGACTTCTGCCAGCGGTGTCCCCACTTCGCCGACCCGCCCGACACCGCCTGCACCCACGAAGGCACGACTATCGTCGAGGTGGTTGACACCGATCACTTCCGCGTGCGCGACTGTCCGATCGTCGAGGACGAGGACGCCACCGCCTTCGACTGATGGTCACGCGACGCCGAGTCACCTTTGTAGGTCGACCCGCTACGCCGAAGACATGCAGTTCTGTGATGACTGTGGGTCGATGATGGTCACCCGCGACGGCGAGATGGTCTGTACCGAGTGTGGGGCGACCAGCGAACGCGACGAGGAGCGCGCTGCCCGGTTCGTCTCGACGGAGGCCCAGAGCGACGACGACGTGATCGAAACCGAGGAGGGCGCGAACTTCGAGGGGAAACCAACGGCGACGGACGTGACCTGCGACGAATGCGGCCACGGCGAGGCGTGGTACACGATCAAACAGACCGGTGCGGCCGACGAGCCGCCGACGCGGTTTTTCAAATGCAAGGAGTGTGGCTATCGGTGGAGAGAATACAACTAATATTCACCTGAGACTGCCGTATTCGTCAGATTCGTCGTTTTGGGTCTTAGCAAGATTGCATCGGTGTATCGTCCACTCGAAACGTTGGTTTGGGACACTTAGTTGTTCTCACTCAGATCAGCCACATGCGAGAATCCTGCGCTGTCTTGCGGTCCTAACTTAAATCAAGGTTCTCTGATTTTCTTGAAGGTGGGTTTCTCTGACGTGTGTAGGAGGTGAGTTTTTTGATGTCCCCAGAGCGTATCGGTAAGTAATGGCTGAGCCAGAGTTTACCACACGTGGGAACGAAGTGAAAATTTCTGGAAATACTATCGAAAAAACCAACTGTGGTAAAATAGAGGTATATGAAGACAAAGTAAAAATCCAACAGAAAGGTAAATTAATGTCGAAGGGTTGGGTAACTGTTAGATATGACGATATTGTCGATATCCAAGTTTCGTCATTAGGGAAATTCAGACTGATGACCAATAGACAAGACGTTTCGGTGACTGGTCTTGGCGGTCAAAGTGGAACAAAACTGTTGGAACACGTTAAGGACTATCTGAAAAATAGGAAAAGTCATCTTGAAAATAAATTTTCAGGACCACAAAATGAGCAAGAAAACAATACCGACAAATGTCCAAACTGTGGGAAAATCAATGCATTAGAAAACACTGCATCGTGTGGGAATTGTGGATATATTCCACCAGAAGATCAAATGTGAGTTATAGTGCTGCCCTCTGATTCTTGTAATATCCCAAATAAAGACAATATCTACAAGTTCTCCAAGTTTGCCAAATTCCCGCTATTCCAACTCTTTTATTTCTTTACGGCCGTCTCTCTCGTCTGATAGACGGCAGGGTGGCCGGGCATCGCGCGAACTACAGACGCCGCTGGTCGCAGACGGCCATTCACTCCTCGTATCCGCTTGTATGGGCCGCGCCACGCTGTTTTTCCGCTTTCGTCTCCGCTCGCTTTTGCTCCGTCTCGTTCCCCGGCGTGTAGTAGTACTTCGTCCCGGCGTCGCCCCACTGGTAGTAGCCCGTGCGCTCCCCTTCGTGTTGTTCGTAGCCCTGGTGGATCGGCATGGGACCGAACATCACGCCGAGTGGCATGGCTGTTGTGCTGGCCTTCGTTCCAACGCCACGAAAAATATTCAGATACTCAATATTATTCGGCGGTCATCTGTGAATCTGGAACTAATAACCAACACGAGACGGCGGTTCCTCCGGCTGGCGGGAGCGGTCGGTGGGGTCGCGGGACGTGTCGGCGGTGATGGTGGGGCAACGCCGCCGGGTCCGTCGATGTGTGGCGACCGGTGATATATATGTCTGCAGCCCAACCCATAAAAGTGAGCTCGACTACAGACTCCGACGAAAGAAACGAACTGGCGGACGAACTCGAAGCGAGCGGCCTCGGACCGGCGGGGCTAGCCTCCATCGGCTCCGTCGCGCTGGCGCTCTACTACTACTACGTCAAGGGCGACAAACAGCGGGGGCAGTTCGTCGGGTTGTGGCCGGCGACCATCCTCGGACTCGCTACGTACCTGAAGCTCAGCCGTCAGGAACGGGAAGAGTAGCTCAGCACTCCCGGTCGGTCATCGACGTCCGGTCGCTGCCCTGCCGAACGGCTGTCGTCACCCCCGTCTCGACGTTCACGAGCATCGCTTGCCCGCCGTAGCCGTGGGTTCGGTCGTGGCCGCGGACGACGACACAGGCCGTGCCGTCGGGCACCGACACCGTCGCCGACCGCGTGAACTCGCGGGTGCCGTGGGCGTGGGCGAGGTCACGTCGGCCCAGACGCTCGCCGTCGAGCGTCTCGACCTGCCACCAGTTCGCGTAGCCGTCCTCCCCGTCGTCGTCGTGGACGAGCGTCACATCGAAGCGGTCGTCGTCCGATCCCCTTTCGACGTCGACGTCGACGACGTTCGCCTCGCGGCGGTCGAGGTCGGTCGAGTCCGACGCGGTCGGCGGGGGATCGGCTGCCGTCGCCGTCGCTGCCTCGGCGCCACCGTCGCCCTCGGCTGTTGATCCGTCCCCTTCCGCACAGCCTGCGATCCCCGTGGCGAGAGCTACCGCACCGGTCACCACGCGCCGGCGAGTGTAGAGTGGCACGCGAACGCGTACGGCACCGGCGACCAAAAGCCATCGTGACGTTCACGGGAATCATCGGAAGTCAGCATAGATTCTCGCCGGGACGGTCCGGCGAGAATATACGAACAGTCACGGTAACCCCTATCACAGCACGCCCGCGGCGAACGTGACCACCCGGTCGGCCACCGTCGCCTCCTGTCCGACGAAGAAGTGATCGGCGACGATCGTCTCGACGGTGGCTCCGCCCTCGCGGGCCGCCTCGGCGACGCGTTCGGCGTCGACGGTGGTATCACGCGTCCCGTACCCGACCCACAGGGGTGCGTCGATACCGTCGACGGCGGCCACCACGTCGCTACCGTCGTCCATCCGTGCCACCGGCGAGAGAGCGGCGACGGCATCGGCGGTCCCGGTCAGCAGGGCGATTCCGCCACCGAAACTGTAGCCGAACAGGCCCACGCGCTCGTAGCGCTCCGTGGCCCACGCACACGCGTTTTCGGCGTCGGTTCGCTCGCCCCGGCCCTCGTCCCACGGGCCGTAGTCGAATCGCAGGCAGTCGATCCAGTCGGGGAGTGCGTCGCTCACGGCGGTCAGCCGGCCGTCGTGGCGCGTGCCGCCGTGCTGGGGGTGTGGCGGGCAGGCGACGACGACGGCGTCGGCCGAGCCGTCGGAGTCGAGGCTCGCCCGCACGTCGCGGCCGCCGGGGATACCGAGGCGTTCGGTCGACACAGCCGCGAGTACACCCTACGGGCGTACAATTCTGTCGCTCCGCGGCGGGTGAGATTTTAAGTCTCGCGTCCCAAACGGAGAGGTATGGGAATACTCTCGCGGGCCTCCTACGTCGTCCGGTCGAAGGTCAACGCCCTCCTGAATCGGGCCGAGGACCCGACGGAGACGCTCGATTACTCCTACGATCGGATGCGAGACGAGTTACAGGAGGTCAAACAGGGTATCGCCGATCTGACGACCCAGAAGAAGCGTCTGGAGATTCAGAAGCGACGGCTGGAGGAGAACGTCGACAAGCACAACGAACAGGCGCGGGAGGCGGTCCGGCAGGACCGCGACGACCTGGCGCGGCAGGCGCTGGAGAAAAAGAAAGAGAAGATGAGCCAGATCGAGGACATCGAGGGACAGATCGCCGACCTCCAGTCCACACAGGGCGACCTGGTCGAAAAGAAAAACGAGCTCCAGCGCCGGATCGAGGAGTTCCGCACCAAAAAGGAGACGATGAAGGCCCGGTACGAGGCGGCGGAGGCCTCGACCCGCGTCTCGGAGGCGATGAGTGGCGTCGGCGACGAGATGAGCGACGTGAGCCGGGCGCTGGAGCGCGCCGAGGAGCGAACGGACGAGATGGAGGCCCGCGCCGAGGCGATGGACGAACTGCAGGAGTCGGGCGCGTTCGAAGACGCCCTCTCGGACGACGACGCGATCGACCGCCAGCTGGAAGCCGGGCGGACCGAGAGTGAGGTGGACGCGGAACTGGAGACGCTAAAAGCCGAATTCGGCGAATCGGACGGTTCGGAGACGGCGGCTGACGACGTCGAGGCCGAACTCGACGAACTCCGCGAGAGCGAGGACGACGAGGAGTCGGCCTGATGGGCGACGCCCCGGATCTCGTCGCTGCCGTCGAACGGTCGACCGACCCCGAGGTTCGCGCCGAGTTCGACCGGCGCGTGCGCGAGCAAGCGGAGCGCATCCGCGACGATATCCGCTCCGAACGCCTCGACACCGACGAATTCGCGATCGGGATGGAACTGGAGGCGTACGCGGTCGACGGCGACGGCCGACTCGCGGTCATCCCCGAACGCGTCTTCGAGCGCGGCGGCTGTGCGAAGGAACTCGGCGTCCACAACTTGGAGGTGAACTCCGCGGCGACGGTCTTCGACGCCGCCGGGGTGGCCGAGCAGGCCGATCGGATCGACGCGAACGTCGCCGCCGCGACCGACGCCCTCGACGCGGACGGTCTGGCGCCCGCCCTCGACGCGATGTGGACCGTCCCGCCGGCCGGCGGGACCGACGCGTATCTCGGCGCCGTCGAGGAGCGCTCCGGCGTCGTCGTCGCGACGCACATGCGCCACCACCCGCGGTACGTCGCGCTCGACAACGAGATTCTGGAGCGAAGCGGCGGCCGGATCACGGTCGACGTGCCCGGCGCCTTCCTCTCCTATCCGACCATCCTCGCGGAGTCGCTCGCCACGTCCATCCAGCCCCACCTCCAGATCCCCGACGTCTCGTCTTTTCCCGCCTACTTCAACACCGCGCTGCGGACGGCGGGACCGATCCTCGCGCTATCGAGCAACTCGCCGTTCCTCCCGGCGGACTGCTACGCCGACGACCCCGGCGTAATCGAGCGGACGCCCCACGAACTCCGGATTCACGTCTTCGAGGGGAGCATCAACGCCGGCGCGCCGCGGGGCGAGGGCAAGGTCCGGTTTCCGACCGACCTCGACCGCGCGACCGACGTGGTGGACCGGGTCGTCGACGACGAGACGTACGCGCCCGTCCTCGCGGAGGAGTCGGGCGACACCGACGACTACCGCTCGACCATCCGGGAGTACGACCACAAGCGGGGCGTCCACTGGCGGTGGGTGCGGGGCGTGATCGGTGGCCAGCCCGTCGGCACCGAAGACGCGGGCGCGTCGCTCCGCATCGAGTATCGTCCCCTGCCAACCCAGCCGACAGTCCGTGATACCGTCGCGATCCAAGCGCTCGTCGTTGGCGTCCTCCGCGGGCTCGTGGCCGCTGACCACCCGATCACCGACCTGCCGTGGACGGCCGCTCGCGACTGCTTCTACGACGCCGTCGCGGCGGGGCCGGACGCCGATCTCGCCTGGGTGACGGCCGACGGCGACCGGACCGACGACCCCGAAGTCGTCTACGACGAACTGTTCGCGTTCGCCCGCCGTGGCCTCCGTGACGCCGGCCTCGCGGACGACGTCATCGACGGCTACCTCGACCCGATCGAACGTCGGCGTGACGGGACCGTCCCCAGCGCGTGGAAGAAAGAACGTGTCCGCGAGGCCGTCGATGACGGCGCTACGCTGCCCGAGGCCATCGAGTCGATGCAGCGCGACTATCTCGACCGCGCCGGCGGGGAGACGGCCTTCGTCGACTGGTGATAGAGTACGTTGAGGCCGACTGTCTCAGTGCAGACGCTCCACGGACTCGTCGTCGCCGAGAGCATCCAGAACCCTCGATTTCGATCCGTAACAACGCTCCGGAACACCAATAGTCAACCACGACTTCCGGGATCGGTAACACCCCGCATCCGGTACACCCGCTCTACCCACGATGACGGGCCGATGGAATCACGCCCTCCAATACCCCTCCGGTAAAACGTCTGTCCACCGATGGTCCCCGACCTCGTTCTTGCAGTCGGGTTCTTCATCTGCGGTACGTTCACTGTTGTTCTGGGGATCGTTCACTTCGCAATGCCGTGGCTACTGGACTTCGGCGGTGCGATACCGATCGACGAGAACTCGTTGTGTCCGCTTACGCTGCTCGTCGTGGGACTGTAATAGGAGCGTGAATCACAGGCCCGCTAACCCCACTGTCGTCTCAACTTCCAGTGAAAAAGTCGACATGTCCCCCGACGGCCTGTCCTCGAACGAGTGGTATTGACCCACACAATTAACACGCATCGGGTAACGATGAGTACCGTGTCAGAGACAACGGCAATTTCTGTCGGCGACGTCGGAACGATTCCCGTCGGCGCGGCGTGTCGGACGCCACCCCGAGTCGGGTCGGTTCCTGCGGGCGAGCGCATGAGCCGAACGAGTTCTCGGTCGGATTTATGTCTCGCCAGCCCGTCCGTCGAGTGCGGATTTCGGATCGCATCCCGCGTCAGTCCGGCGGCGTCTCGCTACCCATGACGAACGGTCGACGGCTTGCGGTCGTGTTCTCCCTCCTGCTCGTCTGCTCGATGCCGGCCCCGGTGGCCGCCGTCGACCGGACGACAATCGACGATCCGTTCTCGGAGCGGGGGCTCTCGAAGGTCTACCCCGGCGCCGACTCCTTCTCGGAGCCCTCGGGTGAGTATCGGACCGTCGAGGCCTACCAGCAGGTCAACGGCGAACGCCAACTCGTGGGTTACGTCTTCCTCACGAGCAACGTGGTCGACGTCGAGGGGTACGGGAACGAACCGATCGAATACTTGGTGGCGCTCGACACCAACGGCACCATTCGCGGGGTCGAACTCGTCGAACAGCACGAACCCTTCTTCGATCGTGTCTCTGCGATCCAGCGGTTGCGCCAGTTCGGCTACCAGATGGTCGGCATGTCCGTCACCGAGGAGGTCACCCTCCGCGACCCCGAATCCGGCGAGTACCACGTCGACGCCCTCACCGGTGCGTCCGTGACCACTCGCGCCTCCATCGAGACGGTGACGCAGTCGGCGCGCATCGTGGCCCGGGAGAAGGGCATCGTCTCGGCATCGGAGACGACGACCGACGGGGGCGCGACCAACGAGACAGGCGAGACGAACGACACCCAGCAACGTCGTATGACTCTCGCCGACCTGGGTCGGGGGACGGACCTGGCTCACTGGACCGCGGGGACGGCGGACGGGCCCAACGCTTCCGCACCGCTAGATCTCTACGCGGCGCCCATCGAGTCCGCCCCCGTCAGACGGAGCATGTTTGGCGGCGAGAACGCCAGCGTCCCGGACGCCAACGCGACGGTTCTCTGGGTCGGCCTCAGCGCCCGCGGGTCGTCGGCCAGCCCCGAGCGTCTCCGCCTCCACCAGTGGACCCGGTCGTACGCCCCCTCGGTCCACGAGACGCAGATCGACGCCGTCGACTGGAGCGCCGCGCTGGTCGTCCCCGGTCTCGACACCTCCCGACCGTTCGTCCTCGACCTGACGGTCGGCGGGGAGCGGGTTCGGCGAACGTACGGCCCCGGCGGGCTGGCAGTTCGTGACCCGGTCGACGCCGCCGCCGCGCGGGCGTTGCCGGCGTGGGTCGGCACCGTCGAGTCGGCGTGGGAGGACATCTGGGGGTCCGTCGTGGCACTTGTCGTCTTCCTCGGCGCCATCCTCGCCGTGTTCACCTTCCGGTCGCGCATCTGTCGGCGCGCGGGGGTGACGGTCAATCGCCTCCGGATCGGTACGCTGGGGGTGACGCTCGTCTTCCTCGGCTGGTACCACCCGACCCAGCCCACCACCCAGCAGATAGCGATCCTCGTCCGCGAGGTCATCTCGTGGGCGACCGTCGGCGGGTTCCGGTGGGCGCTGTTTTTCTCCGCCCCGCTCGTCGCGCTCACGTTCATCTGCATCGCGCTCGTCCTCCCGAAGTGGGGTCGTGGCGTCTTCTGTGGATGGATCTGTCCCTTCGGCGCACTCTCCGAACTGCTCTACAAGGTGACGCCGTGGGCCTACGAACTCCCCCGCGAGTACCACGTCAAACTCGAGAAGATGCGTTATCCGCTCTTCGTCGCCATCGTCGTCGGGTTCGTGATTTCGACGGACTTCGGGGCGAAACTGGCGAAGGTGGAACCGTTCAAGGCGGCCTTCTACAGTTCGCTGGTGTCCGACCCTGTCTACATCGGCTGGTCGGCCGTGCTCATCGTCGCCGGGGCGTTCATGTTCCGGCCGTACTGCCGCTACATCTGCCCGCTCGGCGCCGGACTGGCGCTCGGCAACGTTCTCCAGCGGGAGCCGATCCAGCGGTACGACCTCTGTGGCGACTGCGTGAAGTGTCAGACCGACTGCGAGTTCCAGGCCATCGAGGACGACGGCTCGATCGACCGCTTCCAGTGTTTCCAGTGTTCGGTCTGTGTCGACAACTACTACGACCCCGGCGGCTGCCCGGTGGTGCTCCAGTACGACAACGAACACGGCTTCACGGTCGACGCCTGGAAGGACCCCGCGCTCATCGAGCGCATCCGTCCCGAGGATCGTACCACGGAACAGCAGCGCATCCTCGCCGACCGCGCCGTGACCGACGGCGGCGAGACGGCGCTGTACGAGGGGAGTTCGGATCTCGTGCCCGAGGGGAGCATCGTTAGTATGGTGCGCCGGTCGGCGGACGACACCGACGCCCCGGACGACGCGCACGGCGCCTCGTGTTCGTGTTCGGATTCGGACCACTCGTGTTCGTGTTCGGATTCGGACCACTCGTGTTCGTGTTCGGATTCGGACCACTCGTGTTCGTGTTCGGA
>Ga0207757_100075_pt1 | contig 79808 bp, 81 predicted proteins | sample A23P3SouthBayCA_2_FD_187752 | JGI IMG/M metagenome (GOLD analysis project Ga0207757, IMG submission 187752) | Aerobic enrichment media microbial communities from Eden Landing Ponds, California, USA - A23 P3 (2) (SPAdes) | ecosystem: Environmental > Aquatic > Marine > Unclassified | place... | reverse complement strand
CGAGAACGTCTGTCCGAACGACACGATCCAGATCGTGCAGGACGACCAGCGCAACGGCGAACAGTACAACCTCCACATCGGCCAGTGTATCTACTGCCGGCTCTGCGAGGAGGTGTGTCCGGTGGACGCCATCCTGCTCACGCAGAACTTCGAGTTCACCGCCGACACCAAAGACGACTTCGTCTACAACAAAGAACAGCTGAAAAACGTCCCGTGGTACAAGGGGATCGACCCGCTCGAATCCCGGAACCCGGACCGTAGCGCGTGGATCGGTGAAGGCGACGGCGAGATCGACTACCAGTGATAGCCGAGTCGGCGCCGAGCCGTCTCGAAACGTTCAAAGGAATACCTCAAGGAAATTCAAGCAATGGTGTATGAAACGATCGCGTTCGTGCTGTTCGCCCTGGTGACGCTGGGCTGCAGCCTTGGCGTCGTCCTGGTCGAGGACGTGTGGCACTCCGCACTCCTCCTCGGCGGCGCCCTGTTGAGCGTCGCGGTACATTACGTGATGTTGCAGGCGGAGTTTCTCGCCGCCATGCAGATCCTCGTCTACGTGGGCGGGGTGCTCATCCTCATCACGTTCGCCGTGATGCTCACCCAACCGGCATCGGCAACGGAATCGACGACGGAGGTGCGTGAGACGTGACGACGAAACCACGGCTGAAGACGGGGTCGCATCTGCTCCCCGGTCTCGCGGCTGTCGCGTTGTTCGTCGTGATGGCGGTCACCATCCTCCAGGCCTCGTTCGGCGACCCGCAAGGGTTCGGACCGGACACCCCGATCACCGCGAGCATCGGCTACGCGATGTTCAACCTCGACATGGGCGCGGTCCCGGGCGAGGGGTTCCTCGTCGCCTTCATCGTCATCGCGGTCGCACTCGACGCCGCCCTCGACGGCGCGATCCTGCTCGCGAAACGCGAGGAAGAGGGTAGCGCGGTCGCGCTACTGGCCGACGGTGGCCGACGCGTTCGCGACCAGTTGACCGGGCGTAGCGGGGAGACGGACGCCGACCCGGACGGCGAGCACGACGGAGGTGACCGCTGATGGTGCCGGTCCAGTGGTACCTCCTGCTCGCCGCCGCCGTGTTCTGCATCGGCCTGTTTGGCATCCTGACCCGACGCAACGCGCTCCTGTTCCTGATGTCGGTCGAACTCATGCTGAACGCGGCCAACATCAACCTCGTTGCCTTCTCGGCCTACTGGGGCAACGTCACGGGCCAGACGTTCAGCCTGTTCACGATGGCGCTCGCCGCCGCCGAGGTGGCGGTCGGTATCGGCATCATCCTCGTGCTGTATCGCAACTTCGGTGACATCGACGTGACGCTGGCAAAGGAGATGAGGTGGTAAGATGGCGGCGTTCGACTACGCACCCGCCATCGTCTTGCTCCCGTTCGTCTCGTTCCTCGTCGCGCTCGCGGGCGGACGATACCTGCCGAAAGGCGGCGCGTTCGGCGGCATCGCCGCCACCGCCGGCTCCCTGCTGCTGTCGGCGTGGGTCTTCCTGACCGTCAGCGACGGCAACGCGTACAACGAGACGCTCTACACGTGGGCGGCGGGCGTCGGCGAGGGAACGACCACTCTCACCTTCGGTCTCCTGCTCGACCCGCTGGCGGCGATGATGCTGCTCATCGTCTCGCTGGTCTCGTTGCTGGTCCACGTCTTCAGCCTCGGCTACATGAACGACGAGGGAGAGACGGGACTGCCGCGCTACTACGCCGGTCTCGGTCTCTTCACCGCCTCCATGCTCGGGTTCGTCGTCGCCGACAACCTGCTGATGGCGTTCATGTTCTTCGAACTCGTCGGTCTCTGTTCGTACCTCCTGATCGGCTTCTGGTTCCGCCAGGAGGGACCGCCGAGCGCCGCGAAGAAGGCGTTCCTGGTGACGCGGTTCGGCGACTACTTCTTCCTCGTCGGCGTCGTCGCCGTCTTCGCCACCTTCGGCACCGCGAAGTTCGCGGGCGAGGGGTCGTTCCCGGTACTCGCCGAGGAGGCGCTCAGGGGAGGGACCGAGGTGAGCACCTTCGGCTTCGCGCCCGAGACGTGGTTCACCATCGTCGGTCTCCTGATCCTCGGTGGCGTCATCGGGAAGTCCGCGCAGTTCCCGCTGCACACGTGGCTCCCGGACGCCATGGAGGGTCCGACCCCCGTCTCCGCGCTCATCCACGCCGCGACGATGGTCGCTGCCGGCGTCTATCTAGTCGCGCGGATGTACGGCTTCTACGCGCTCTCCCCGACCGCGCTCGGCATCATCGCGCTCGTGGGTGGGTTCACCGCTCTCGTCGCCGCGACGATGGGCGTCGTCAAGCGGGAGATCAAGCAGGTGCTCGCCTACTCCACCATCTCGCAGTACGGCTACATGATGCTGGGGCTGGGCGCCGGCGGCTACGTCGCCGCGACCTTCCACCTGCTCACCCACGCGTTCTTCAAGGCGCTCCTGTTCCTCGGCGCCGGCGCGGTCATCATCGCCATGCACCACGACGAGGACATGTGGAACATGGGCGGGCTCAAGGATCGGATGCCCGTCACCTACTACACGTTCCTCTCCGGATCGCTCGCGCTCGCGGGCATCGTTCCGTTCGCGGGCTTCTGGTCGAAAGACGAGGTGCTGTACGAGGCGCTCGTCCACGGACTGGCCGGGTCGCCGCTCCTCCTCGCGGGCTACGCGATGGGGCTGGTGGCCGTCTTCTTCACCGGCTTCTACACCTTCCGGATGGTGTTTCTGACGTTCCACGGCGAGCCGCGGACCGACGTCGCTCGCGACCCCCACGGCGTTCGGTGGAACGTGAAGGGGCCGCTCGTGGTGCTCGGCATCCTCGCCGCCACCATCGGCTTCGTCAACATGGTGCCGGTACAGGACCTCACCGGAATCCACCTGGAGTTCCTGCACGACTGGCTCGCCCACGGCGAGATTTCGGCGCTCACCGCCGAACACTACGGCGAACTACTCCACGACTTCGCGGGCTACTCGGCCGCGGACGTGGCGTCGTACGTCGCCGGGGCGGTGTCGCTCGCGCTCGCACTGGCGGGCGCCGGCGCGGCACACGTCCTCTACAACGTCCCGGACCCCGACGAGCACACCGAGAAGCTCGGCGCGGTCAAGACGCTGTGGTACAACAACTACTACCAGGACGAGTATCAGGTCTGGCTCGCCCAGTCGGTCGTCCTGCCGGTCGCGCGACTGGCCGATAAGTTCGACCAGGGCGTGATCGACGGCGTCGTCAACGGCGTCTCCAGCGTGAGCCTGTTCGCGGGAAGCCGCATTCGACGCGTGCAGACCGGCGACGTGACCAACTACGCCGTGCTCCTCACCCTCGGGCTGACGGCGTTGCTCGTCGTCTTCGGACTGATGGGAGGGTGGTTCGCATGATCATCGAAGCGCTAATCGCCGTTACGTTCGTCGCCGCGTTCGCCGTGCTGCTGGTCCCCAACCGGATGGCCGGCCGCCTCGCGGCGGCGCTGAGTCTGCTCCCCGTCGTCGGGAGCCTCTACATGTGGAGTCGCTTCGACGCGACTGGTAACGCCCTCACGGGCGGATCTGTCGCGTTCGAGACGATGACGCCGTGGCTGGAACTCGGCGGCTACACGCTCAACTGGCACGTCGGCGTCGACGGCATCGGCCTGCCGCTGGTCGTGCTGACGACGATCCTCTCGACGCTCGCCATCGTGAGCGCGTGGACGCCCATCGACGAGCGTCAGTCCCAGTTCTACGGCCTGATGCTGTTCATGGAGGCGAACCTGCTGGGCGTCTTCACCGCCCTCGATTTCTTCGTCTGGTTCGTCTTCTGGGAGGCCGTCCTCCTGCCGATGTACTTCCTCATCGGCGTCTGGGGCGGTCCTCGGCGGAAGTACGCCGCGATCAAGTTCTTCGTCTACACGAACATCGCGTCGCTGGCGATGTTCATCGGCTTTATCGCGCTGGTGTTCGGTCTCGGTGACTCGGTGTCGTCGCTCGACATGCCGGCCATCTCGGCCGCGCTCCGGGCGGGCGAACTCGGGTCGCTGTACGGCATCCCCGCCGCGACGCTCCAGTCCGTCGCCTTCGTGGCGATGTTCCTCGGCTTCGCGGTGAAGGTGCCCATCGTCCCCTTCCACACGTGGCTGCCGGACGCCCACGTCGAGGCGCCGTCGCCGGTGTCGGTGATGCTGGCTGGCGTCCTCCTGAAGATGGGGACCTACGCCCTGCTCCGGTTCAACTTCACGATGATGCCGGAGACGGCGACGGCGTTCGCCGTCCCCATCGCGCTCATCGCCGTGATCAGCGTCATCTACGGCGCGATGCTGGCGCTGGCCCAGCAGGACCTCAAGCGCATCGTCGCCTACTCCTCGGTCTCCTCGATGGGCTACGTCATCCTCGGACTGATCGCCTACACGACCTACGGGGTCGGTGGCGCGACCTTCCAGATGATCGCCCACGGTCTCATCTCGGGGCTGATGTTCATGTCGGTCGGCGTCATCTACAACGCGACCCACACGCGGATGGTGGGCGACATGTCCGGGATGGCCGACCGGATGCCCGTCACGACGGGCATCCTGGTCGCTGGCGCCTTCGGCTACATGGGCCTGCCCCTGATGGCCGGCTTCGCGGGCGAGTTCTTCATCTTCAAGGGCTCGTTCGAGTCGACGGTCACGAGCGCCATGCCCCTCTTCACCGCCGCGGCGATGTTCGGCATCGTCATCGTCGCCGGCTACCTGCTCCTCGCGATGCAGCGGACGCTCTTCGGATCGTTCCGCCTCGAAACCGACTACGAGGTCGGTCCCGCCGCGCTCCACGAGACGGTCCCGCTGGCCGTGCTCCTCGTGACGATCATCGTCCTCGGGGTCGCTCCCGACCTCTTTTTCGGGATGATCCAGGACGCGGTGAATCCGCTCCTCGACTTCGGAGGTGACCTCTCGTGACACCACTCCAGACTCAACTGCCGACCTGGGCGGCCGTCGCGCCGACGATTCTGCTCGGCCTGACGGCGCTCGTCCTGTTCCTCGTCGACAGCATCGACCCCGATTCGACCCGGCCGGCGGCGCTCGCCGGCATCTCGGTCCTCGGGAGCGTCTCGTCGCTCGCCGTCGCCGGCTGGTTCCTGCTCGCGGGCACCGGCCAGACGGGCGGCGCAATCGAACTCTACGGAGGCTCGATCATCGTCGGTGGGATGAGCCTCTTTTTCAGCGTCATCTTCGCGAGCGTCGCCGCCATGGTGTCGCTCGCGAGCTACGACTACCTGCGCGACCGGACCTACCAGGCGGAGTTCTACTCGCTGGTGATGCTGGCCGCGACGGGGATGAGCCTCATGGGCTCGTCCGGGTCGCTGGCGACGGTCTTCGTCAGCCTCGAACTCGCCTCACTGCCCTCGTACGCGCTCGTGGCCTTCCTCAAGAACAACCGCGGGAGCGTCGAGGCGGGGCTGAAGTACTTCCTCGTCGGCGCCGTCTCCTCGGCCGTCTTCGCGTTCGGCATCTCGCTGGTCTACGCCGTCACCGGATCGCTCCTGCTGTCGGACGTGGCCGCGTCCATCGGATCGGCGGGTGACCTCGTGGGCGTCGCGGGCGTCGGCATCGTGATGATCGCCGGCGGCTTCGCGTTCAAGACCGCCTCCGTCCCCTTCCACTTCTGGGCGCCGGAGGCGTACGAGGGCGCACCCGCACCGATCAGCGCCTTCCTCTCGTCGGCGTCGAAGGCGGCCGGCTTCGCCGTCGCCTTCCGCGTGTTCGCCGTCGCCTTCCCCATCGACGCCGTGGTGCCGATGGGCATCGACTGGCCGCTCCTCTTTGCCGTCCTCGCCGTCGTCACGATGACGCTCGGCAACTTCGCGGCGGCGACCCAGGAGAACGTCAAGCGGATGCTCGCGTACTCCTCGGTCGGTCACGCGGGGTACGCGCTGATCGGCCTCGCGGCGCTCTCGGGCGGCGGTCCCAACGGCGCCGTGATGGGCGCGAGCATGGCCCACCTGCTCGTCTACGGCTTCATGAACACCGGTGCCTTCCTCTTCATCGCGATGGTCGAACACTGGGAGGTCGGCCGGACCTTCGAGGACTACAACGGACTCGCGACGCAGGCGCCGGTCGCCTGTCTCGCGATGACGGTGTTCATGTTCTCGCTGGCCGGCCTGCCGCCGTTCGGCGGCTTCCTCTCGAAGTACGCCCTGTTCTACGAGGCGATCCAGGGCGGCTTCTGGTGGCTCGCGGCCGTCGGCGCCATCAACAGCGCGCTGTCGCTGTTCTACTACTCCAGAGTGGTGAAGGCGATGTGGATCGAGGACCCCACGGGCACGTTCGACCTCGGCGCGACGCCGCTGGGCATCTACGTCGCGGTGCTGGTCGCCGCCGTCGCGACCCTCGCCCTCCTGCCGGCGTTCGGTCCCGTCGTCGAGACGGCCCAGAGCGCGGCCACGGCGCTGTTCGCGTAGCGGGCGTCACTCCACCGTCGCCCGCAGCGTCGACCTGATCGCCCGCGTCACTTCCTTCGACCGCAGGACGGTGATCCCGTCGGTCGTCACGAACACCCCGTGATCGCCGTCGATGACGCGCGTCATGAACCCGTTCTCGAACACCCGGAGCGTGTACTGGTAGTCGCCGAGTTCGCTCCCCGTGTAGGCCATCTGCGTGCGAAAGCCCGCCGCCTCGTGCTCGACCGACGCCGCGAGATCGGCGTCGGCCTCCAGATCGGATCGGAGATACAGCTGTTCGTAGTCGTCGGGCGTGAAGTACGTGATACTCCGTAAACTGTCCCCCACGGCGGTCCGGCAGGCGCTCACCAGTTGCTCTTCGAGCGACGGATCGACGATGTCGTGGTGCTCGCTCATGTTGCACGGTAACACGTACCACAATCTGATAACTCCATCGGCGGGCCGTGACGGTAGGGTTTTGAGTGGGGGGCGTAACGGACGAGTATGGTGAGGCGGCTCGTGCTCGGCTGTGGCCAGGCCGGCGAAACCGTCGTGGGCGTCGTCTCGACGTGGGGGGGTGACCTCCGGGTCGTCGTTCCGGACGATTCTCGGATCGAGGGGATCGACGGCGTCGCGGACGTGGTCCACGGCGATCCGACGGACCCGTCGACCTACCCCGACGAAACCGACGTGGTCGTGGTGCTCGACGAGGACCCCGACCGCGGCCTCGCGGCCGCACGGCAGGCCCGAGAGAGCTTCCCCGACGCCCTGATCGTCGCCTGTGGCGGGTGGCGGGGGACCGAGGCGGCGGCTGCGCTCGCTGACGTCGCTGACCGCGTCGTCGAGAGTCGGCGGCTCGTGGCCGATCACCTCCTCGACGCGGCCACGGGCGACGGCGCCGAACGAGTCGCCCGACTGTTGGACGTCCTCCGGGACGTCGACGGCCGACTCGCCGTGGTGATGCACGACAACCCCGATCCCGACGCCATCGCGTCGGCGCTCGCACTCGCGGGGATCGCCCGGTCGGTCGGCGTCGACGCCGACGCCTGTTACTTCGGCGAGATTTCACACCAGGAGAACCGGGCGCTGGTGAACCTGCTGGATCTCGACCTCCGGAACCTCGAGACGACCGAGGAGATAGCGGAGTACGCGGGCGTCGCCCTGGTGGATCACTCCCGCCCCGGCGTGAACGACGGTCTCGATCCTGAGACCGACGTGACCGTCGTGATCGACCACCATCCGCCCCGAGCGCCCGTCGAGGCACGGTACGTCGACCTCCGGAGCGACGTTGGCGCGACCAGCACGCTCCTCGCGGAGTATCTGGATCGACTCGGCGTGACGCCCGAACGCACGGTTGCGACCGCGCTCCTGTACGGCATCCGGATCGACACGCGGGATTTCACCCGGGAGGCCGTCGACTCAGACTTCGAGGCGGCGGCGTTTCTCCTCCCCTACGTCGACGCGACCGTGCTCGAACGCGTCGAGGAACCGAGCATGAGTCCCGACGTGCTCGCGACGCTGGCGGCGGCGATCCGCAATCGCCGGGTCCACGGGGACGTGCTCACGACCGGCGTCGGTCGCATCCGCGACCGCGACGCCCTCGCACAGGCCGCGGATCGACTACTCGATATGGAGGACATCTGCATCGTCGTCGTCCACGGCTTCATGGACGAGACCATCTACGTCTCCGGCCGGGCCCGGGGAACCGACGTCGACCTGGGCGAGGCGTTGCGGGACGCCCTCGGATCGATCGGCAGCGCCGGCGGGCACGCCGACATGGCCGGCGCCCAGATCCCGCTCGGCATCCTCGGGGCGGTCGAGGAGGCGTCGACCGAGTCGCTGGCGAACGTCGTCGACGACGTGATCGCCGGCCGACTCTTCGAAGTGCTGGAGAATCCGCCGAGTGCGCCGTCGCGGGACTCGGACACCGACATCGCGTTCGAATTTCCGCTGGCCGAGGAGTGAGACGCCGACGGCCACCCTTTTGAGACTCGACGTCGTACGCCACCGCAATGGCCGCGAACGCGACTGTCGAAGATTACATGACCCGTGACGTGGCGACGGTTTCGCCGGACGACACCGTCGCCGACGTGTCGCGGCGCATCGTCGAGAGCGACGGACACACCGGCTTTCCGGTGACCGACGGTCGTCACGTCGAGGGGTTCGTCAGCGCCCGCGACCTGCTGGGGACCGACGACAACGCACGGGTGTTCACCGTGATGTCCGACGACCTCGTCGTCGCCCACCCCGACATGAAGATCAACGACGCCGCGCGGGTGATCCTGCGGTCCGGCATCCAGAAACTCCCGGTCGTCGACGACGCCGGGAACCTGGTCGGCATCATCTCGAACACGGACGTCATCCGGAGTCAGATCGAGCGTGCTACGCCCGAGAAGGTGGGGAAGCTCATGCACACGCTCGAAGAGATCCACGACATCGACGTCACAGAGGAGCGTCGGGAGATCGAACTCTCCGCGCTCACGCCGACACAGTCCCGAGTGTACGCCGACGAGCTGCAGGGCCGGAGTTACGAACTCGAACACGGGCTGGCCGAACCGCTGGTCGTCATCGACAACGGGGGGACGCTCCTGCTCGCGGACGGCCACCACCGCGTCATGGCCGCCTCCCGACTCGACGTCGAGGAGATGGACGCCTACGTCATCGTCGTCGACGACGACGAGGAACTCGAACTCGGGATGCAACGCACCGCGGAGAAAGAGGGGCTGGAGTCCATCGACGACATCGACGTCGTCGACTACGCGCGCCACCCGCTGATCGAGACGACCGAGCGCCTGCAAGAGGAAGGTCGATAACCCGCCGGCGTCACGCCCGTCGCGCTCGGCGGGGCGTCGCCGTTCTCGTTCGTCTCGGCGCCGTCGTCGCCGTTCTCGTTCGTCTCGGCGCCGTCGTCGCCGTTCTCGTTCGTCTCGGCACCGTCGTCGCCGTCGTCCGGTCGCTCGACCCCGACCAGATCGAGTTCGGGCACCAGCATCCCCAGCACCGACAGCGAGTAGTAGCGGACGAACGTGAGCGCGGGCACCTGCACGATCAGGCCGACGGCGATCATCACGAGGACGAACAGCGCGACCAACACGGCGGCGATCACCCACCCCACGGGCGCCGCGCCGGCGGCCGAGACGGCGAGAAACAGGCCGCCGCCGACGAGGACGAAGGGAATGGCGACGATCAGCGCCGCGAGGAGGACGACGATGGAGACGGCGAGGCTCACCGCGATGCCGAGGACGAACTTCGCGACGACGTAGAGACCGACCTGTTTCCACTCGGCACGGAGCGTCGGCCAGAGGCGGCGCCAGCCGTCGAGGACCCCACTACCCTCGACCAGCATCGTGGGGACGACGAAGTCCGTCGTCAGCCCGAGGACGACGCTTCCCACGAGCGCGACGATCCCGAACAGGACGACGAGCGGGACGAGAAAGAGGAGAAACGCGGGCGAGACGCCGATGCCCACGCCGAACACCAGCAAGAGCGGGAGACCGATCACCAGCAGGCTCACGAGACCGACGGCGAGCCTGAACCCGAACAGCCGGAGTCCGGGGCGGACGTTCGCACGGAACGGCTCGCGGATCGACACGTCGCGGTCGCGGAGACCGGCGATCAGGACGAACTCCATGACGGCACCGACGAGGCTCCACACGAGCGCCAACAGGAGCAACAGGAGGACCACGCCGGCGACGATTGCGACGGCCGAGCCGACCTCGGGCATCGACGGGGGTGGGAAGTCCGACGGCGCGCCGCCGCCCCCGCCCGAGGGGACGTTGACGTTGCTCCCCCCGGACGGGACGCCACCGCCGACGCCGACGAACAGGGCGATCAGTGCGAGCCGGAGCCACCGCCCGCGATCCACGGGTCGGAGGAGGGATTCGGTCGCGTCACGGGCGTCTGACAGGGCCGCGAAGGCGTACCAGTCGGAGGGCATACCCTACATCCTACACTGAGATGACAAAAATCCACGGGATCGGGGCACGTGACCGCGACGGCGGGAGCCGGCCGCAGCTACAACCCCTATTACCACGGCGACCGAACGACCGGGCATGACGCCGTTCGAACGCCGGACCCGACGCGCACAGTCGCGTCTCGTCGATGTCGGCGCCGACGTGCTCGCCCTCTCGCCCGGCCGGAACTGCTACTACCTGTCGGGGGTGGACCGTGACCAGAGCGACCGGCTGTCCCTCCTCGTCGTCCCCGCCGACGGCGACCCGACGTTCGTCGTCCCGACGCTCGACGCCGCGTCGATCCGGGCGACGACGTGGGTCGACGACGTGTGGACGTGGGACGACGAGACCGGTCCCGGTCCCGCTCTCGATACCGCGCTCGCCGACCACTCGCCCTCGCGACTGCTCCTCGCGGATCGCATGTGGACGCAGTTCTCGCTCGCCCTCCGCGAGCGGCTCCCGGACGCGTCGTTCGGCCTCGCGAGCGAGGTGCTCGCCCCCCTGCGACGGCGGAAGGACGACGCGGAGCTGTCGGCGCTCCGGTCGGCCGCCGCGGCCGCGGACGCGACGATGCGGGACGTGCGCGCCCTCGGCGCCGACGCCGTCGGTCGGACGGAGCGCGATCTGAGCGCCTACGTCGAGAAGCGCCTCGCGGCCCACGGCGGCGAGGGCGTCGCCTTCGACACCATCGTCGGGGCGGGACCGAACGGTGCCGACCCGCACCACGCGAGCGGCGACCGCGAGATTCGCGCCGGCGACCCCGTCGTCCTCGACTTCGGGACGCGGATAGACGCCTACCCCAGCGATCAGACCCGGACCGTCGTCTTCGACGGTGACCCGCCGGCGGCGTTCGAACGCGTCCACGACGTCGTCCGCGAGGCACAGGCGGCGGCGGTCGACGCCGTCGAACCCGGGACGACCACCGGGGCGGTCGACCGCGCCGCCCGGTCGGTGATCGAGGACGCGGGCTACGGCGACCGGTTCGTCCACCGCACGGGGCACGGCGTGGGTCTCGACGTCCACGAGGAACCGAACGTCGTCGCCGGCGGCGAGACCGAACTCGAACCGGGGATGGTGTGCAGCGTCGAACCCGGCGTCTACCTAACCGACCGCTTCGGCGTCCGGATCGAGGACCTCGTGGTCGTCACCGAGGACGGTGCCGAACGGCTCAACCGGACCGACCGCGGGTGGCGGTGCTGATCAGCGGTCGGCGTCGGCGTCGGAATCGCCGTCGCTCCCCCCACCGAGCAGCGCGTCCACGTCGGCGTGTGCCGTCAACAGTCCTTCCATCACGTCGACGGTGTGTTCGTCGCGCGTCCGTCCGCTCCGGACCACGTCTTCGGCGCGTTCGAGCGTGGAGAGAGTGTCGGTGGACGACAGCAGGACCGGGACGCCCTTCTTCGCGGCGGCGCCGAGGACGGCCGACGGCGGGCGCCGCCCCCCGGTGACGACGAGGCACGTGATCCCCGGCGCTTCGAGCGCGGCGGTGTGGATGTCGGTCCGGTCGCCGCCGGTGATGACCGCGGCGTCTTTCGTCCGGCGGAAAAAGCGGAGCGCCTCCTCGCCGCTCATCGCGCCGACGAGGAATCGCTCGACGACGCCGTCGGTCGGGACGTCCGTCAGGATCTCGACGCCGAGTTCGCTCGCCAGTTCGTCGACGGTGACGCCCGCGAGGCTGGCCTCGCGGGGCAGGACGCCCACGACGGGGATGCCCCGCCGCTCCAGAAACGGCGCGACGACGCTCTCGACCTCGTCGTAGGCGGTCTCGGAGACGCGGTTGAAGATGACGCCGGTGAGGCGGTCGCCGACCCGTCGGGCGGCCGCGAGCGTCTCGTCCACGTCCGGTGGCGACTCGTAGTCGGCGATCAGAACCACCTTCGCGTCGAGGAGGTCGGCCACCTCCGCGTCGGTGAGGTCGACGGCGCCGCCGGTCGTCAGTCGGCCGCCGCCCTCCACGACGACGAAGTCCCGCTCCGCGGCGACGGCGTCGAAGCCCTCGCGAACGCGTTCGCGGAGTTCGTCCGGCTGCTCACGTCCCTCCATCGCGCTCCGGACGAACGTCGGCGAGTAGACGATTGGCTCCATCTCGTGCATCTCGTCGTCGGTGCCGAGCAGTTCGCGCGCGAGCATCGGATCGCGGTCGAGGGTCTTGCCGACGTGGCTCTGGAGGCGCGTCCCCTTGGGTTTCATGTAGCCGACGCGTCGTCCCTGGGCCTGCGCGAGGCGACCCAGCGCGACGGCGACGGCCGTCTTGCCTGTGCTCTCTCCGGTCGCGGTGACGAGTAACGTGTTCATGATTCTAGGTCGACAGTGAGTCGGAGATCGAGGGCCTGCACGCCGTCCGGGTGGACCACCAGCGGGTTCACGTCGAGTTCGAGGATGGCCGGAAAGTCAGTGACCAGTTGCGAGAGGCGGCCGATAGTCTCGGCGACGGCCGCCCGGTCCACGGGGTCGCGTCCCCGCGCTCCGGAGAGGAGCGGGGACGCCCGGATCTCGTCGATCATCGCCCGCGCCTCGGTCTCCGCGACCGGAGCGAGACGGAGGGCGGTGTCCTCCATCACCTCGACGAAGATCCCGCCGAGACCGAAGAGGACGAGCGGGCCGAACTGCGGATCGCGGTTCGTGCCGACGATGGTCTCGACGCCCGATTCCGTCTCGACCAGCTCCTGTACCTGCACCCCGAGGATCGTCGCGTCGGGCTGGTAGTTTCGCGCGCGGGCGACGAGATCCTCGAAGGCGTCGTACACCTCCTCGTGGGCCACGCCGACTTTCACGCCGCCGATGTCGGACTTGTGGAGGATGTCCGGGCTGACGATCTTCATCACGACCGGCTCGCCGATTCGCTCGGCGACGGCGAGGGCGTCGGTCGGCGAGTCGACCACCTCGCCGGCGGGGGTCGGAATCCCGTAGGCGTCGAGGAGGGGCATCGCCTCGACGCCGAGCCGCGTCGCGTTGCGTTCGCGCGCGCGATCCAGCACGCGCCGTGCCGCCTCCCGATCCACGTCGTAGGTCGCCCGCTCGTGGCGCTCACGCTCCCTGATCTCGCGGTACCGTTCGAGCGTGGCGAGACTCCCGACCGCCCGCGCGGGGTCGAAGTAGTTGGGGATGCCCGCCGCGGTGAGGACGTCGTCCGCGTCGCGAGCGCGCTCGCCGCCCATCAGACACGTCGTCACCGGGAGGTCGTGGGTGGACTGGAGGTCGGCCACGTCCGCGGCGAGGCGGCCGAAATCGAGCGTCGCGGTCGGCGCAGCGAGTACGACGGCACAGCCGACGGCGTCGTCGTCGAGGACGACGTCGACGGCGTCCCGGAGCCGCTCGTTGTCGGCGTCGCCGATCACGTCCACGGGGTTGTACAGGTTCGCGCCCTCCGGCAATCGGTCGCGGAGGCGGTCGACGGTGTCGGTCTCGAACTCGGCGAGCGAGAGGGGGCTGGACCCGACCGCGTCGGTCGCCATCACGCCCGGGCCGCCGGCGTTGGTGACGACCGCCACGCCGTCGGTCTCGGGGATCGGCTGACCGGCGAGGACGCGCGCGGCGTCGAACAGGTCCTGGACGGTGTCGGCGCGGATGATCCCCGCCTGCCGGAGGCCGGCCTCGTAGGCTCGATCCCGGCCGGCCATCGCGCCGGTGTGTGAGGACGCCGCCTTCGCGCCCGCCTCGGTCCGGCCCGACTTCACGACGACGACCGGGGTGTCGTGGGTCACCTCGCCGGCCACCTCGACGAACCGACGCCCGTCCTCGATGCTTTCGAGGTAGCCGACGATCACGTCGGTCCCCTCGTCGTCGCCCCACGAATCGACGAAGTCGCTCTCGTCGAGGACGGCCTTGTTGCCGAGCGAGACGACGTCCTTGAACCCGACGCCGTGGTCGGCCGCCCAGTCGAGGACCGCGGTGACGAACGCACCCGACTGGCTCAGAAAGGAGATCGACCCGCCGGGTGCCGACCGGGGAGCGAACGTGGCGTTCAGCCCGACCGGCGTGCTGATGATCCCGAGGCTGTTCGGGCCGACGAGGTTCATGTCGTACTCGGCGGCGACGGCCGCGAGGTCGCGTTCGCGCTGTCCACCCTCCCCACCCGCCTCGCCGAACCCGGCCGTGATGACGACGACGTTGCGGATGCCCGCCTCGCCGGTCTCGCGCACCACGTCGACGGCGACGGACGCGGGCACCGCGATCACCGCCAAATCGGCGTCCGTCTCGCCCACGTCGTCGACGCAAGGAAGTCCACACACCGTCTCGTAGTTCGGGTTGACGGGGACGACGTCGCCGTCGAAGTCGCTCAGGAGGTTCTCGACGAGCGCGCGACCGACCGAGCCCTGACGCTCCGTGGCCCCGACGACGGCGACCCGATCCGGGGAGAACAGCGCGGAGAGTGTGCCCATCGTCCTCGGCTACTACCGGCCACCGCATAAACGCGGCGGGCCGACGCGGTTTAGGTCGACCAAATGTATCGAGAATATGATAATATTTAACCGCGTCGACGCCGTCGGATCGACCGATGGCGTTGCTCGAAAACGTCGTGTTCGTCTTCTTCGCCGGCCTGGTGACGGCGCTCGCGACCGGGTTGGGAGCGATTCCGTTCTTCCTCGTGGACGAGGTGGGCGACCGCTGGAACGTGGTGCTGTGGGGATTCGCCTCGGGAATCATGGTCTCGGCGTCGATGTTCGGTCTGGTGTTCGAGGGGCTGTCGGCGGCGGACTCGCCGCTGGAGATCGTCCCCGGTCTCGTCGCCGGCGTCGTCCTCGTGGTCGTCGCCCACGAGGTGATCGAGGGCTACGAAGTGAGCCCGAAACGCTACGAGGAGGCCGACTTCCGGAAACTCCTGCTCATCCTCGGCGTGCTCACCGTCCACAGCTTCCCCGAGGGCGTCGCCGTCGGCGTCTCGTTCGCCGATCTGGGGCTTCGGGGGGCGACGACGGGTGTGTCGGTCGTCCTGTTCGGTCTCACCGTGCCGCTGCTGGCGGTGTTCATGACCGTCGCCATCTCGATCCACAACGTCCCGGAAGGGGTCGCCATCTCGATTCCCCTCCGGACGCTCGGCGTCTCGGAGTGGAAGATGGTCTGGTGGGCCGTCTTCTCCAGCCTCCCCCAGCCCATCGGCGCCGTGATCGCGTACCTGTTCGTCCGGATCGCCCGAGAGTTCCTCCCCGTCGGATTCGGCTTCGCCGCCGGGGCGATGATCTACCTCGTCGTCACGGAGTTCATCCCCGAAGCGCTCGAAATCGGCGACGGACTGCCGGGCGGGGGGAAACGCGAACTCGTCGCCGGTCTCGTCGTCGGCGTCGCGGCGATGGTGCCGCTCCTGTTCGTCTAGTGGTCGTGGCCCGTCGCCTCGCCGAAGGTCATGCCGAACCGCTCCTCGAACAGCGCTTCCGCCTCGTCGTTGATCTCCCGTAGGTCGGCGGGCACCTCGCCATCGGCGTGGTGGACGATGGCGTGTGAACGCTGGACGAACGAGAGGAGCGCGATCTCCGCGACGACCGTCGTCGGGTCCTCGCCCTGTTCGGACAGCGTATCGACCAGTCCGACCGGGAGTTCGAGTTCGTCGGTGTCTCCGTCCGGGCCTTCGATGGTGTACGTCTCGGTGTCGACCATGCCCCCACTCCGGGCGCCCGGTATAAGGGCGTGTGGGAAGCGGTCCGAGCTAGTCGTCCGTCTCCGCCGCCGCCGGCCGTTCCTCGGCTGCGCGCTCGCGCTCCAGATCCTCGAGGTAGCCGTCGGCGTCGATGGCGGCCTTACAGCCCATGCCGCCCGCGGTGATCGCCTGCTGGTAGTGATAGTCGACCACGTCACCCGCGCCGAACAGGCCGGGGACGCCCGTCGCGGTCTGGCCGCCGCCGTCGCCCCCCGCAGTTTCGAGGTAGCCCTCGTCGTCCGTCTCCACGTCCAGCCCCGCCAGATACTCCGTGTTCGGCGTGTGGCCGATGGCGTAGAAGACGGCGCCGGCGTCGAACGCGTACTCCTCGGTCTCCGGGTCGTCGAGCTTGTCCGTCGGGTGACCCTCGGGATGGGTGACCATCGTCACGTGGTCGATACCCTCCTCGGGCGTCCCGTGGAGTTCGGTCACCTCCGTGTTGAGTTCGAGTTCGATCTCCCCCTCGTCGACTTTCTCCATCACGCGGTCGATCCAGTAGTCCTCGGCGCGGAACTCGTCGCGTCGGTGGACGAGGTGGACCGTCGAGGCGAACTTGGTGAGGAAGACGGCCTCCTCGCAGGCGGCGTCGCCGCCACCGATCACGACGATCTTCTCGTCGCGGAAGAAGGCGCCGTCACAGGTCGCACACGTCGACAGCCCGTAGCCCATGAGTTCGTCTTCGCCGGGGATGCCGAGGGTGCGCGCGCTGGCGCCCGAGGCGGCGATGAACGCGTCGGCCGTGTACTCCGCGCCGCTCGTCAGGGTGACGCGAAACGTGTGTCCCGGGCCACCGTCGTCCTCGACGTCGACCGACTCGACGACGCCGTTCTCGATTTCGGCGCCGAACTTCCGGGCCTGCGCTTTCATGTCGTTGACCAGCTCCGGCCCGCTGATCCCCTCCGGAAAACCGGGGTAGTTGTCGACGTCCGTCGTCAGCGTCAGCTGCCCGCCGGGTTCGTCGCCCTCGAACACCAGCGGCTCGTTGTTCGACCGGCCGGCGTAGATGGCGGCCGTGAGTCCCGCGATCCCGCTCCCGGCGATGATAAGACGCCGGTGGTCGGCGTCGTCGCGCTCGCTCATACGCGACGTAGGGCGGTGGGACCCATTTAGCTTGCGCTGTCGGATGCGCGACCGGCACCACCTTCTTGTCCGGCGCCGGTCCACCCACGGGCATGCCCGCCGATCTGGAGGAGAAGACCGACCGCTACGAGCGGATGCTGGCGGACGCCCTCGACGAGGCGGAGACACGACCACCCGCGACGACGCCGCTCGGCACCGCCGCGGCCGAGTGTCGCGAGATGGCGGCGTCGTATCTCGACGACGGCCGTCACTTCCGCGCGAACGACGACCCCGTGAACGCCCTCGCCGCCTTCTCCTACGGCTACGGGTGGCTCGACGCCGGCGTCCGGATGGGGCTGTTCGCCGTGCCCGAGGGGACCGACCTCTTTACGATCTAGTACCGGTACGACGTCCCGCCGTCCACGTCCTCGACCGTCACCCCGAGCGCCTCCAGGTCGTCCCGGAGGTCGTCCGCCCGGTCGTAGTTGCCCGCCTCCCGTTCCGCCTCGCGCACGTCGAGGACCAGTTCGATCAGGTCGTCGGCGAGGCGGGCCTCACCGTCGGCCTCGCCGCCGCCGAAGACGAGGCCGAGCACGTCGCCGCCGAGGGTCTCGAACGCCTCGACCGCTTCGCGGAGGCCGACGTAGTCGTACGCCTCGCGCCCGTCGACGTGGCGGTTGACCGCCGTCGCGAGTTCCAGCAGAGCGGCCGTCGCCTCGCGCACCCCGAAGTCGTCGTTCATCGCGGCGGCGAAGTCCGCGCGAGCCGCCTCGACCGCCCGGCGCAAGTCGCCATCCTCGACCTTGGTCCGGGCGTCGACGCTGTCGCAGGCGTCGACGGCCGTCTCGTGAGCGCGTTCCAGCCGCTCCCAGCGCTCCTCGGCCTCGGCCATCGCCGCCTCGCTGTAGGTCTGTTTCGACCCGTAGTTGGTCGAGAGGTAGAACGTGCGGATGACGTTCGAGCCGAACTCGTCGAGGGCGTCGGCGACGTAGAAGTAGTTGCCGAGGCTGGAACTCATCTTCTCGCCCGCCGTCTCCAGCAGGCCGGTGTGGAGCCAGTAGCGCGCGAACTGCTGGCCCGTCGCGGCCTCGCTCTGGGCGATTTCGTTCTCGTGGTGCGGGAAGACGAGGTCGTGGCCCCCGACGTGGATGTCGATGGTGTCGTCGAGGTGGGTGGTGCTCATCGCGGAACACTCGACGTGCCAACCCGGCCGTCCCTCGCCCCACGGGGAGTCCCACGTCTCGCCCGACGGCGGGTGGTCGCCGAGCGGGCGGCCGTCGTGCCGGTGTTCGGCCACGTCGCTCGGGGCGACGCCGTCGGCCTTCCAGAGCGCGAAGTCCGCGGGGTGGCGTTTCTCCGAGCGCTCGGTCGGGTCGCCCTGGGTCTCCATCTCGTCGAGGTTCTGATTCGAGAGTTTGCCGTAGTCCTCGAATTCCGTCACGTCGAAGTAGACCGAGCCGTCGGTCTCGTAGGCGTAGCCACGGTCGATCAGCCGCCCCACGAGGTCGATGATCTCGGGGATGTGTTCGGACACCCGCGGATACACCGTCGCCCGCTTCAGGTTCAGACCGCGCATGTCGTCGATGACCGAAGCGATGAACCCCTCCGCGACCGCCAGCTCCGACTCGCCGAGGTCGTCCTCGCCGACGCGGGCGACGATCTTCTCGTTCACGTCGGTGAAGTTCTCGACGTGGCGCACGTCGTAGCCGAGGTGGTCGAGCCACCGGTGCATTACGTCGGCGTGGGTCCACACCCGCGCGTGGCCGAGATGGGCGTCGTCCGAGACCGTCAGCCCACAGACGTACAACAGGACTTCCTCGTCCCTCGGCTCGAACGGCTCCCGCTCGCCCGTCAGCGTGTTGGTCACGGACAGCGTCATGCGAGAGTGGTTCCGGGGCGAGGCATTAATATCTGTAGAATCGCGCCCGAACGGGGGACACCGTGGAGCGTGCCGTTCGGGTAAGATGTTTTACAGAATCGGCGTTCGGATTAGGGTTATTGGCCGGCCGCGCCTGCGTACGAACGCGGCGAGCGGCCCGTCGTGCCCACGGTCCCCGCGGGCGCTTCCGAGCGCGGCCGCGTTTTCCCGCCGACGCCTATCGTCGGTGCCACCCGTCCAGCGACTGGGTGATTCGATCCCGGTTCGCGTAGCCGAGTACGGAGAGCCCCGTGACCAGGGCGAACAGGACAACGGCGGCCACCGTGTCGCCGGTCGCGAGCAGATCGCCGAAGACGTTGGCGAGGAAGAACGCGGGCGCCCGGCCGACGATGGCGACGGCGACGAGTTTCCGGAGTGGGATCGGCGTGAGACCGCCGACGAAACAGAGGGCGTCGTCCGGGAGACCGGGGATCAGAAACAGGACGAAGAGGCTGAAGAGACCGCGCTGCTCGACGAAGGTGTCGAACGTCGCCAGCGCGTCGTCGGCGATCATCCGTTCGACGTAGGATCGGCCGAATCGGCGTGCCAGCCAGAACGCGGCCGTACTACCGAGGGCGATACCGATCATGTTGTAGAGCGTCCCCCACCAGGGTCCGAAGAGGTAGCCGGCGACGGCCGCCAGTACCTGCCCGGGGACCGGCGCGAGGACGACCTGGAGCGCCTGCAGGACGACCAACGCGACCGGCGCCCAGACGCCGAAGCCACGGACGTACGCGCGGACCGCCTCGGCGTCGGTCAGAAACGCCAGTTGGCGTCGCGACAGGACCGCCAGCCCGACGAACAGGAGTGTCAGGACCAACAGATGGAGGACGGCCCGGCGCCGCGCCCGGGACGACACGAACAGACGGGTCCCGTCGGCGTGTGTCGCGCTGTCCGTCCCGTCTCGCGGTTCGGTCAAGCGCGCTCGACGTCGACGTGGACGTCGGTCCCGGCTGCCAGATTGTCGGCGACGGGACAGCGCTCCTCGACTTCGTCCATCCAGGCCTGCAGGGCGTCGGCGTCGACGTCGGCGTCGACGGTCACCGCCGCGCGGATCGCCCCGAACCCTGCGCGGGAGTCCGTCTCTCCGCCCTTGTACCGCTCGGGATCGATGTCGCCCTCGACGCGAACGTCGAGGTCGCGGAGCACGATGTCGCGCTCCTTGGCGACGAGGTGGCCGATGACGTTGATACAGGCCGCGAGCGACCCCAGCAGGTGTTCGAGTGGGCTCGCCTCCCCCACGACGAACTCGGTCTCCGCGGTTTCGATGGTGGTCCGTTTCGGTCCCTCGCTCCGCCCGGTGACCGTGATGGTCGTCCCGGCGGCGTCGGATTCTCGTGCCATACCGACCGGACGTGTCACTGGGATATATTTTTGGCGGACGGTTCCAGGGCGGCGGGATCGACAGAATCGCGGACGCCCGGCCGGCAGTAACTGGAGGGAATCAAAGCCGGTATATCGGAGCCCCCGTCTATTGAGGGACGAATGACTGACGTTAGCGTCATCGGGTGTGGCCACATGGGGAGTGCCCTCGTCAAGGGACTCTCCCGGACCGGCACCCACAGGGTGACGGCGTGTGATCTGGACACGAGCGCCCTCGAAGCGGTCGAGCCGTACAGTTCGCGGACGACGACCGACGTCGCGGAGGCGGCCGACGCCGACGTGGTGTTCGTCGCGGTCAAGCCGAAGGCCATCGCCGCGGTGCTCGAGGAACTCGACCTGCCCGCGGACACGACGCTGGTCACCATCGCCGCGGGGGTCCCGCGGGCGTTCGTCCAGTCACACACCGACGCCACCGTGATCCGGATCATGCCCAACCTCGCGGCCGAGACGGGCGAGATGGCCGCGGCCGTGGCGTGGGACGACGTGGACGACGAGGTGGCCGGTCTCCTCGACGATCTCGGGGAATGGGTCGAAATCGACGAGACGGAGATGGACGTGGCGACGGCGCTGAACGGGAGCGGACCGGCCTTCGTCTACTACCTCGTGGGTGCGATGCGGAAGGCGGCCGTCGAGGAGGGGCTGGACCCGGACGCGGCGGAGACGCTCGCGGCCCAGACGTTCAAGGGAGCGGCCGAAACGGTGATCCAGTCCGACGAGAGCATCGAAGACCTGATCGACGCGGTCTGTTCGCCCGGCGGCACGACCATCGAGGGGATGGAAGTGCTCTGGGACAGCGACGTCGAGTCGGTGATGGAGGCGACGCTGGGCGCGGCCGCCGAGCGCTCCCGGGAACTGGCCGGTGGGTTCGACGATGAGTGAGACCGACGCCGTCACGCCCGAAGAGATCGATCAGGCCAGACGACTCGCGGCCGACGCCGAGCGGGTCGTCGTGAAGGCGGGCACCAACTCGCTCACCGACGACGAGTCCAACCTCGACGACGACAAACTCGACAAGCTCGTCGACGACCTGGAAGACCTCCTCTCGCGGGGGAAAGAGGTCCTGCTCGTCTCCTCCGGCGCCATCGGCGCCGGGAAGGGACGGGTGGGCTACCCCCACGAGACCGTCGAGGAGTCGCAGGCGCTGTCGACCGTGGGGCAGAGCCACCTCATGCGGCGTTACACGGAGAGTTTCGAGCGGTACGGCCGGACGGTGGCCCAGATTCTGGTGACCGACCACGACCTGGAGAACCCCGAGCGATTCACCAACTTCCGGAACACGATAGAGACGCTGCTGGACTGGGGCGTCGTCCCCATCATCAACGAGAACGACGCGGTGGCGACCGAGGAGATCCGGATCGGCGACAACGACATGCTCTCGTCGTCGGTCGCCGTCGGCGTCGACGTGGACCTGCTGGTGACGCTCACCGACGTCGACGGCGTCTACACCGGCAACCCGAAACACGATCCGACGGCGGAGCGCATCGAGGCCGTCGGACGCAACTACGGCAGGGTGCAGGAACTGATCGACGCGAGTTCGAGCGACGAGTTCGGGGGGATCAGGACGAAGGTGCAGGGCGCTCGCGACGCGAGCGAGCACGGCATCCCCGCGATCATCGCCGGCTCGGCCGAACCGGACGTACTGGAACGAATCGCTACTGGCAAATCCGTGGGGACGCTATTCGTCCCCGTGAACGGTGTCATCGATGACTGAACGAGCCACGGAACGGAAGGTCGCCGAGGCACAGAGCGCCGCGCTGGAGCTGGCGAAACTGGGAGACGAGGAGCGAAGCGCCGCCCTGCATTCGATGGCGGACGCCATCGAAGCGAACGAGACGCGCATCCTCGAGGCCAACGAGAAAGACGTCGCCGAGGGCGAGGAGTTGCTCGAAGCCGGCGAGTACAGTCGGGCGCTCGTCGACCGGCTCGACCTCTCGCCGTCGAAACTCGACGACATCACGGAGATGGTCCGGAGCGTCGCCGAACAGGAGGACCCGCTCGGGCGGACGCTCTCGGCCCGGCGCCTCGACGACGGTCTCGAACTCTACAAGGTGGGCGTCCCCATCGGCGTCATCGGCACCGTCTTCGAGTCCCGACCGGACGCGCTCGTTCAGATCGCCGCCCTGAGCCTCAAATCCGGGAACGCGGTGATCCTGAAAGGCGGGAGCGAGGCGAGTCACTCGAACCGCGTCCTCTACGAGATCATCCGCGAGGCGACGACCGACGTCCCCGACGGCTGGGCACAGCTCATCGAGGCCCGCGAGGACGTGAACACGATGCTCGACATGGACGACTCCATCGACCTCCTCATGCCCCGGGGAAGCTCGGAGTTCGTCAGCTACATCCAGGACAACACGAAGATCCCCGTCCTCGGCCACACCGAAGGCGTGTGTCACGTCTTCGTCGACCGCGAGGCCGATCTGGAGATGGCCGAAGACGTCGCCTTCGACGCGAAGGTGCAGTATCCGGCGGTCTGTAACGCCGTCGAGACGCTGCTGGTCCACGAAGACGTCGCCGCCGACTTCCTCCCGTCCGTGGTCGAGCGCTACGAGGCGGCGGGCGTCGAACTCCGCGGCGACGCGGCGACCCGCGACGTGGTTGACGTCGCCCCCGCGACCGACGAGGACTGGTCGACCGAGTACGGCGACCTCGAACTCTCGATCAACGTCGTCGACACGCTCGATACCGCCATCGACCACGTCAACACCTTCGGCTCGAAACACACGGAATCGATCCTGACCGAGGACGCCGAGCGAGCGAGTACGTTCATGCGGAGCGTCGACGCCGCGAGCGTCTTCCACAACGCCTCGACGCGCTTCGCCGACGGCTACCGCTACGGGCTGGGGGCCGAAGTCGGCATCAGCACGGGCAAGATCCACGCCCGCGGGCCGGTCGGGCTCGATGGTCTCACCACGTACAAGTACTACCTCGAAGGCAGCGGCCAGCTGGTCGCCACCTACTCCGGCGAGGACGCGAAGCCGTACCTCCACGAGACGTTCGAGGGCGAGTGGGTTCCCGGCCACCTGGCGGAGTCAACGGAGTAACGCCACGATTGCGACGAGCACCGCCCCGACGACCACGCCGGCGCCGACGAGCACCGCAGGGCTGCGGACGGCGTTGGCGACGGCGGCGGCGACGGCGATAGCGACGGCGCCGAGGAGGAGGACGGGCACGACGCGTCGGCCGGGGAGCCTCGCGGCGAGGCGCTCGCCGAGCGGGGTCGTCTCCGCTCTCTTCTCGGGGCGGGAGAGCGTCTCGTCGACGTCGACCGCGTCGCCGTCGGAGGGAGGCTCGACCGTCACCTCGACGGTCCGCTTCTCGGAGCCGTAGCCGGTCGCGAGTTCGAGCGTGCCGGTGACCGGCGAGTCGACCGAGTCGACGCCGACGGGCACCGACTGCGTCGACTCGTGCTCGACGAAGAGATTGCCGTCGGACTCGATGCGGGCGACCGAGGAGAGTGCCTCGTCGGCGCGGACGTGGACGTGGACGGCTTCCCCGTGGTTACGGAGTTCGACGGAGAACGGCTCCGACGTCGCGAACTCGGCTGGCGCTTCGACGTCGTGAAGCTCCCCACGGTTCAACTCGACGAGCAACACCGGAGTCACGGCCGGAGGGTCGTACCGGGGGGGGAAAAAGCTTCAGGCCGCTCCGTGACGGCGCGATCACGTCGCGTTCCAGACACTATTCGTCGTCGCGCATGTCCGGCGGGAGCAGGTTCGGGATGCCGTCCTCGATGGGGTACACCTCGCCCGTGACCGTGCCGACGAGTCGCCCCTCGATGATCTCCTCGCCGTCCCGCTCGTCCACTTCGAGTTCGAGGTCGCTCTTGTCGAGCGGATCACAGAGGATCTCCATCAGGGATTCTTTCATCACCCGAGGGGTGGCGTCGGGTCGGTAAAAATCCACGGGTCCCAGGCCGTCGATGCGGCGGCGGTGACGCCGTTCGGTCCCCCTCACGCACGCCAGATGGCGGTCACGACGCGGTCGTCGCGCTCGACGGTGTCGTAGGCGAACCCGCGGTCGTCGAGGCGCGGGAACAGGTGTTGTGGAACGCGGTCGTTCACCTGGACGACCACGCCGTCGTCGAGGTCGGCGAGCGTCTCCAGCGTCTGCTTCAGCGGCTCCGGCGGCGGCAACTCGCGCACGTCCAGCACCTCGTGGACCGTAGTCGACGGGGCGTCCGTCTCGGACAGGATGGGGTCGATACCTGACATACGAGAGACGTTGTCGTCGTGGACCGAGGTCGTTGTGCCGAACCCGTTCGGGACCGTCTTCGACTCGTGATGGTGGGGGTTCTTGGTCGTGGCAGCGGGTGCTACGCGTATGCAGACTGTCACCGTCTCGCGGACCATCGACGCACCCAGCGCCGCGATTCGGGCGGCCATGGAGGACGTGGAGGCGTTCATGCTCGCGTCGGGATTCGACGAGGTGACGGTCGACGGCGACGAGATTCGACTGGTCAACCGGGTGGGGATCGCGACGATCCAACTGACCGTCGAGCGCGTCGACGCGCCCGACGCCGTCTTCGCGTACGAACAGCGCGAGGGCATCTTCGAGTCGATGCGCACCGTCTACCACGTCGAGGACGCGGGACCCGAGGGGACACGCGTCGAGGCGACGACCGACTTCTCGCTCGACGTGGCGCTCGTCGGCGACCTGCTGGACGCGACGATCATCCGCCGCCAGCGACGCAAGGAACTCGACGCGCAGTTCGACTACCTCGAAGACGCGGTCGCGTGACCGACGCCCGAACACGTTCGGGAGACGCCTTTGGACGGTCCGTCACCAACCGACGTCCATGAGCCAGCACGACGACCCCACGCACGACACCTCGTGGTCGGCGAATCTCGAAGGCCCGGAACACGCCGCCAGCCGAGCGCTGGTGGTCGAGGAGGCCGTCGAGGCGGTCGAACGCACCGCCGAAGGCGTCCACGTCAACCTCGTGACCCACGGCGACCACGGCCACCCCGAGGGCTACCTGTACGACGAACTCCGCGAGGCCTTCGACGACGCGACGGTGGAGTACGTCGACCAGTGTGGCTGTGGCGGGCACGTCACCCGCGTTCACCGCTGATCATGCACGCCGACGTCGACACCGACCGACGGCCGTTCGTCCTCGTGTGGGAACTCACGCGGGCGTGTGAGCTGACGTGCAAGCACTGCCGGGCCGACGCCCAGCCCGAGCGTCACCCCGACGAACTCACGACGGCGGAGGGGAAAGCGCTGCTCGACGAGGCGCGGCAGTTCGACGAGAAGCAGCTGGTCGTCCTCTCGGGTGGTGACCCGCTCGCCCGCGACGACACCGTGGAGCTCGTGGAGTACGGCGCGGACCGTGGACTCCTGATGACGCTCACGCCGAGCGGGACGGCGTCACTGACGCCCGAACGGGTCGACGACCTCGCGGACGCCGGCGCGCGCCGCCTCGCGCTGAGCATCGACGGCGGGTCGTGGTCCACCCACGACGAATTTCGGGGCGAACCCGGGAGCTTCGACGCCACCATCCGCGCGGCAGCGGCGGCCGAGGACGCGGGGCTCCCGCTCCAGATCAACACGACCGTCTGCGCCGAGACGGTCGAGGAACTCCCGGCGATCAGAGAACTGGTCGCTGATCTCGGCGCCGTCCTCTGGTCGGTCTTCTTCCTCGTCCCCGTCGGTCGCGGAGCCGTACTGGACTCCATCGACCCGGAGCGCGCCGAGGACGTGCTGGCGTGGCTGACCGAGGTGGAGGCGTCGTCGTCGTTCGGCGTCAAGACCACCGAGGCGCCCCACTACCGTCGGGTCGCGCTCCAGCGGCGGCAGGAGGGCGGCGCGGCCGCGGCCGACGCCATCGGCCGCCGGACGGGCATCACGGCCGGCGACGGCTTCGCGTTCGTCAGCCACGTCGGCGAGGTGTTCCCCTCGGGCTTTCTCCCCGAATCGGCGGGCAACGTCCGCGAGCAGGGGCTCGTGGAGACGTACCGCGAGTCGGCGCTGTTCACCGCCCTCCGCGACCCCGACGCCCTCCGCGGGAAGTGCGGCGCCTGTGAGTTCAGGGGCGTCTGTGGCGGGAGCCGGTCGCGGGCGTACGCCACGGCCGGCGATCCGCTGGCGAGCGACCCGCTGTGCGCGTACGTTCCCGACGACTACGACGGCCCGCTCCCCGACGGGCGTGAACCGGCGCCGGGTGACTGACACGTGGCGACACACCACCCCGGGATGGACGAACGCGGACGCGACGACGTGGCCGGCGACGACGGGGCGCGGTCGGTCGCGCGACTGTTCGATCCCGAACGGATTCGGGACCGAGAGTAGGTAGTCGGTCGCCGTACCCTCACCTATGACCATCGTCCCCCGTCCCTGGACGAGCGACGCGGACGACTTCGACGACTACGACTCGTTCGTCCCCGAACACCTGCCGGAGCCGGGACCGTTCCTCGACGGCCACGCGGTGTTGACCGGACGCGACCACGCCGCCTTCCACCGCCTGACGCGGTGTCGGTTCGAGGAGCGCACCGTCTACGACGTGACCTTCGGCTACAACCTCGCACGACTGAATCTCGACCGTCGACATCCCGACGCGGGGTACCGGTACGCGGTCGAGGCGGACGACCCCCGTGTCCTCCGCGCGGAGTTCACGCCGACGACGGAGTTCTGCCCGCAGAGCGAGACGCTCGCGACGGCGTCGTTCCGGGCGTGGTACGCCGACGACGCGGGCGACGAGCACGAGTTCGACCGGGTCCGCGTCCGGGTCGCACCGATGCACCACGCCAGCGACCGGATCAACGACCGGCTGGCGGAGCTGGAGGAGGCAGTCCGCGAGGACACCCCCGAGACGCCGTTCTGACGGCCACTCGGCCGCCTTCGTCGGCGCGGTCCAGTTCGGCCGGGACCGGTGTGACACCCCGAACGAACCGGACGTTTAATACAGCGGAACGTTTGAGTCCCGACCATGCCTACTGCGGAAGTTTCGTTGCCAGACGACGTGGATATCGAGATCAGACAGCTCGTCGAGGAAGGCGAGTTCATCAACCGGGATCAGGCGGTCGAAGAGCTGCTCTCGCTGGGTGTCTCGGCGTACAACACGGACGAATCGCCGAACCAGACGACGGACGAGGACCTGTTCACGCAGGTCGTCGACGACCAGCAAGATCCCGCGATCCGCAACGAGTCGGACGACGAACACACGCTCTGATCCGCAGGCTTTCTCCGCCGAGACGGCCGGCTAGCGCTGCTCGATCAGGAGTCGCTCGGACATCTCGTCGAACCGCTCGCGCTCGTCGGCCCAGAACTCCCGCTGATCGCCGAGCGGCTGGTGGACCGGCTCGGCCACCGACGAGTGCACCTCGTACTCCTGACTCGATTTGACCTCGTGGTACGCGTCGCGGAAGGGCATCCCCTCTCTCACCTTCTGGTTCGCGGTGTAGGCGGCGAAGATGCCCTCGTCGATCTCGAAGTCCTCGGAGAGTTCGAGGCTCTCGACTAGGGGCGTGAGGATGTCGACGGTCGCCCGCACCGTGTCGATCCCCTCGATGAGGTGCTTTTTCGTCTGCTGGCTGTCGCGGTTGTAGCCGCTCGGGAGCTTGCCGATGATCCGCCGGATGGTCTCCTTGCCAGCCGACACCTCCTCGGCTTTTGCCCGCGCGAGTTCCAGGATGTCCGGGTTGCGCTTCTGGGGCATGATCGAACTCCCCGTCGTGTAGTCGTCGTCGAGTTCGAAGAACTGCTGGTCCTCGGAGAAGTTGATGACGTCCTCGGCCAGCTTCTGGACGTCGAGCATCACCAGATCGAGCGTCTGGAGCAACTGGAGTTCCTGTTTGCCCCGGTTCGAACAGTAGATGGGGTTGTGCTGTTTCTGGGAGAATCCGAGGAGTTCGGTCGTCAGGTCCCGGTCGATGTCGAGACTGGTGCCGTAGGAGGCGGCGGCGCCGAGCGGGTTGGAATCGACGATTCGGTAGGTCGCCCGGAGTGACTTCAGATCGTCGATCAGCGCGTCGACGTAGCTCGACGCCCACAGCCCGGTCGAGGAGGGCATCGCCTGCTGCTGGTGGGTGTAGCCCGGGATCAGCACGTTCTTCTCCTCGGCGAAGGTGCGGAGCGCGTCGACGAAATCGAGAATCCGCAGGGCCAGATCGATGGTCGCGTCCTTCATGAACAGCCGCGTGTCGACGAAGATCTGGTCGTTGCGAGACCGTGCGAGGTGCATCTTCTTGCCGGCCGCCGTCCGCTGCGTGACGCGTTCCTCGACGAACGTGTGGACGTCCTCGCCGTCCACCTCGTCGGCCTCGTGGTAGAGATCCGTCAACGCCGCCCGGAGATCGGCGAGTTCGTCGTCGGTCAGGAAGCCCTGCCGGTTCAGCATCGTCACGTGCGCGAGGTTCGTCAGCACGTCGTACGGGAGAAACCGGTTCTCGAACTCCTTCGGCTCCATCGTGTACTGGAGCGTCGCCTCACTCGCCGAGTGGTCGGTATTCTCCCAGAGCATGCACTCGCCTACCTCCAGACCGTACTAAAGGCTTTCCGACCGCCGCGGATCGGATGACGACGAATTAAAAATAATCGATATATGATACGATGTCGTTCGTGATATTCTTTTGTCGTGTCATAGCTACTGTCGTTGCGAAAGATAAAATTTGAATAGAGTGATTCGAACCAAATTAACTGTCGAGACACAAATTGTAGGCGCTATCGCCCCACTATTTTCATATATCTCGCTCGCCAATACCGTCCGGATAACATACATAAATTTTCCATAATATGGTGAAATCAGTCAAATCGTCTACCGCGACGTCCGATCCACGTCGTACGGGATCGCGTGGCCGTCGAGCGCGATGGCGTCGCCCACGAGGGCGGAGTCGTCGACGGCGGCGCGCTCATATGTCGGTCGCCGACTGCCCCTTCAGACCGAGGAACTCCCTCGTCTCCGCCGGCGTGGCGATCTCGCGGCCGGCCACCTCCCGGGTGAGTCGGACCATCTTCTCGACGAGTTCGGCGTTGCTCTCGGCGAGTTGGCCGCGTTCGAGGAAGAGATTGTCTTCGAGACCGACGCGGGCGTTGCCGCCCATGGAGACCGCCTGCGTGCCGAGGGGGAACTCGTGGCGGCCGGCGCCGATGACCGAGAACGAGAAGTCGTCGCCGAACAGGTCGTCGGCCACGTCGACGAGGTGGTTCAGGTTCTTCGCCGTCGCGCCGATGCCGCCGTGGATGCCCATCACGAACTGGATGTGAAGCGGCGTGGGGAGCAGCCCCCGGTCGACGAGATGTTTGGCGTTGTAGAGGTGCCCCACGTCGTACACTTCGAGTTCGGGCATCGTGCCGTGTTCCTCGAACACCGGAAGGATCGTCTCCAGGTCCTCGAAGGTGTTCCGGAAGACGTAGTCCCGCGAGCTGGCGAGGTGTTCCTCCTCCCACTCGTACTCGAACTCGTCGAACTTGGAGAGTAGCTGGTAGAGACCGAAGTTGATCGACCCCATGTTACAGGAGGCCATCTCGGGTTCGAGTTCGGGGACGACCGAGATGCGCTCCTCGACGGGCATGCCGGGACCGCCGCCGGTCGTCGGCTGGATGACGACGTCGCACTCGCCCTGGACGGTCGCCGCGACCTCCCGGAACAGGTCCAGATCGGTGACCGGTTCGCCGGTCTCCTCGTCGCGGACGTGGATGTGGACGATGCTGGCGCCCGCCTCCGCGGCCGAGATCGCCTCCGCGGCGATCTCCTCGGCGGTGATCGGGAGGTGTGGCGACATCGTCGGGGTGTGAATCGCACCGGTCACGGCACACGAGACGATGGTCTTGTCGAAATCGCGCATACGACCGTGCGGACGACTGCGACGACTAAATTATTAGGGGTGGCGGCCGTCGGTCGAAGACAACCGCTAAGTCGGCGACGCGCGAGCCGTCCCGTATGGCGTACGAACACACGCCGGTGACGGTCGAGGGGAAACGAGCGGTCGTGATCGGCGGGACGAGCGGGATCGGTCGGGCACTCGCCCGCGGGTTCGCGGCCGACGGGGCGGACGTGGTCGCCACGAGTCGGAGCGCCGACAGCGTGGCCGAGACGGCGGCCGAACTCCGAGAACTCGGCGCGGAGACGGTCGAGCGGACCTGCGACGTGACGGATCGGGAGACGCTCGTCGAACTGCGCGACGCCACAATCGACGCCCTCGGCGGGATCGACGTGCTAGTCACCTCCCAGAGCTACATCGCCCGGTCGGACCTGGCCGGGGGCACCGAGGAGGAGTGGCAGCGAGTGTTCGACGTACAACTCGACGGCACGTACCGCGCCACCCAGATCTTCGCGGAGCGCATGGACGAGGGATCGGTCGTCACCATCTCCTCCATCTCGAACGGACTCTCCATCCCGAATCTGGTCCCCTACACGACGGCGAAAGGCGGCATCGACGCGTTCACGCGGGTCGCGGCGAAGGAACTCGGTCCCGAGGTCCGGGTGAACGCGATCCGGCCCGGATTCGTCCGTTCCGAGCAGACGTCGGGGACGTACGACGAGGGGACGGAGCGGCACGCCGAGATCGTTCGCCGGACGACGAACGGTCGGCTGGCGGACCCGGACGAGATCGTCGGCGCGGCGATCTACCTCGCCAGCGACGCCGCGAGTTACACGACGGGGAGCGTCCTCACGGTCGACGACGGCTTCACGGCCGACGCGTTCGGTGACTGACCCACGGGGCTTCCCGGTCGCTGGGCCGCGAGCGTCCGCGCCGACGCTCGCCGGTCGGCGCGTTCGCCACTGTTTGAACTGTGGCACAAACATCTATTACCCTCTCGTCGCACAGTTCGGAGCATGCCACGAGAACGGGAGAAGCGGACGGACGACCTCGTCTACAATCCCTCGCGGGAGTTCGTCGAGTCGACGAACGTCTACGAGTTCATGCGGACGTACGACATCGACGACTACGACGAGTTGATCCAGCGGACGACCTCGAACGTGGCGGGCGAACCCCGATCCGGCGTCACGTGGTTCTGGGACGAACTCGTCGACTACCTCGACATCGAGTTCGACGAGGGGTACGACGCGGTCCGGAGCGACGCCGAGGGACCGCAGTTCACGGAGTGGTACCCCGGCGGCCGACTCAACGCCGCTCACAACACGGTCGACCGGCACGCGGCGCTGGATGCGGAGACGCGCAACAAGGTCGCGTGCATCTGGGAGGGCGAACCGGGCGAGGTGCGCGAGGTGACCTACCACGAACTCGCCCGGCAGTCGAACCGCGTGGCGAACTACTTGGAGTCGGTTGGCGTCGAGACGGGCGACACGGTCGGTCTCTACATGCCGATGGTGCCCGAAGTGGTCTCTATCCTCTACGGCTGTTTCAAGGTCGGGGCCATCGCCGTCCCCATCTTCTCGGGGTTCGGCGTCGACGCCACCGCGACCCGGATCGGCGACGCGGAGTGTTCGGTGCTGTTCACCGGCGACGGTTTCTACCGCCGCGGCAGCCACGTGACCCTGAAGGAGACTGCGGACGACGCCATCGAAGAGGCGGGACACGTCGAACACACGGTCGTCTACGACCGCCTCGGTCTCGCGAGCGAGGGGGCGATTCCGTGGGACGACACGCGTGACGAACACTGGAGCGAGACGGTCGCCGAGACCGACGACGACTTCGACACCGAGTCCCTCCCGGCGAACCAGGAGTCCATGCTGCTGTACTCCTCGGGGACGACGGGCAAACCGAAAGGAATCGTGCACACCCACGCCGGGGCGCTGATGCAGGCGGCCAAGGAGGTGTACTTCGGGATGGATCTCAAGCCCTCCGACCGCTTCTTCTGGGTCAGCGACATCGGCTGGATGATGGGACCGTGGACGCTGATTGGCACCCACGCCCACGGGGGCACGATGTTCATGTACGAGGGGGCGCCGGACCACCCCGACCCAGACCGCTTCTGGCGGATGATCGACGACCACGGCATCACGCAGTTCGGAATCTCCCCGACCGCGATCCGGGCGCTCCGGAAGCGCGGCGACGAGTGGGTCGAGGACTACGACCTCTCCAGCCTTCGCCTCCTCGGCTCGACCGGCGAGCCGTGGGACCCCGAGTCGTGGCTCTGGTTCCACGAGAAGGTCGGCGGCGGCGACACGCCGATCATCAACATCTCGGGAGGGACGGAGATCATGGGCTGCTTTCTCATGCCCATGCCGATCACGCCGCTCAAACCCTGCACGCTCGGCGGGCCGGGGCTGGGGATGGACATCGACATCGTCGACCGCGACGGCGACTCCGTCGCCGACACGCACGAACGGGGCTTCCTCGTCGCCCGTGACTCCTGTCCGAGCATGACGAAGTCGCTCTGGAGCGGCGACGACCGCTACCTGACGGAGTACTGGAGTTCCTGGGAGGACCTGTGGGACCACGGCGACTGGGCGCAGAAGGACGAGGACGGTTTCTGGTTCCTGCACGGCCGCGCGGACGACGCGCTCAACGTCGCGGGTCGCAAGGTCGGTCCCGCCGAAGTCGAGGGCGCGGCGATGGAACACGACGCGGTCAACCAGGCCGCCGCCGTCGGCGTGCCCGACGACACGACGGGGACCGCCGTCGTCCTCTACGTCGTTCTCGAAGCGGACGAGACGGAGAGTGAGGACCTGCGCGAGGCGATCCGCGACACCGTGGGCGAGGAACTGGGGAAACCCTTCCGGCCGCGCGAGGTGCTGTTCGTCGACGCCTTCCCCAAGACCCAGAGCGGGAAGATCATCCGTCGAGCCATCGAGTCCATCTACCGCGGCGAGGAGCTGGGCGACATGAGCAGCATCGAGAACCCCGACGTCCTCGACGAGATCGAGCACGCCCGCTGAACCGGGACTCTCGCTCCGCTCGACGGCGTCGAGATCACCGGTTTCGTAACACACATAGGGCTGTTTGTATCTCGGTCAGAAACGGCGCCCCTCTCTCCGCCTGCTGACCGAACGCGCCGGGCGGCTCCTCCCGCGGTGATCGGCGCACCGACGGCAACGCCGTCGACGTGATGGACGCCGGGTGGCGGGATTAGAACATCACGCGGCCGGCCGAGACGTTGAGGTCCTGACCGGAGATCCGACTGGCCTCCGGCGAACAGAGGAAGCCGACGAGCTGGGCGATGTCTTCCGGCTGGACGAGTTCGCCGCGCGGGCTCTCCGCCTTCGCCTCCTCGACGACCTGCTCGTAGGGGACGTCACGGGTCTCGGCCTGCTTCTCGAACACGCGCTCGATGCGCGGGCCTTCGACCGGTCCCGGACAGACGGCGTTCACGTTGATGTCGTCTTCGCCCACCTCGGCGGCGAGCGTCCGCGTCAGCCCGATCACGCCCATCTTCGAGGTCGCGTAGGGTGTGCGGTTGTAGAGCGGGGTCTTGCCGGTGATCGAGGAGACGTTGACGATGCGGCCGAAGCCGGCGTCCTTCATCGCGGGCAACACCGCCCGGCACATGAGAAACTGTCCGCGGAGATTGACGTGCATGGCCCGGTCCCACTCCTCGACGGTCACGTCCTCCAGCGGCGCCGTCGGTCCCATGATCCCGGAGTTGTTGACCAGGAGTTCGACGCCGCCGAGGTCGTCGAGAATCTCGTCGGTCCGCTCCTCGACGAGGTCCGGATCGGCGAGGTCGGTGTAGTACCACTCGGCCGTCCCCCCGCTCTCGGTCTCGATCCGCTCGACGGTGTCGGCCATCCCCTCCTCGTCGATGTCGGCGATGGCGATTTCGACCCCACGGCCCGCGAGTTCGAGACAGATCGCTTCCCCGATGCCCCGGCCGCCACCCGTGACGACGGCTCGCGAACCCTGCAAATTCATACCACACACTGTGCGATGTGATCAGTATAAAGCTACTGTCGGGGCGGCGGACGACCGAGACACGGGCGCTCGCTCGTGGCACACCGCGGGGGCGTCCGTCGACGCGTACCACGTTCGAGATTCGACGCCCCCCAAAATATCAATCTCACACATAGTATCGATTTTTTATACGAAATCGCAGGCCGGGCACTGAAGACTGATCGGCGATCCGCGGGACGTCGTCGGCCGTCCGTGGACTCCGTCGACGAGAACGCGGACGGCCGGAGCGACTCGCCGACGACGACGCGGTCGTTCCCGTCGACGGCTCACCGGAATCCGGCGACGCCACGGCCAGCGACGCTCCGTGAAACGGGTGTGGTCAGCGAACGTATCTTTGGAGAAGTACCACGACTAATTGATCAGATACCGAATACTATCGAACACGGTGAAGGAGAGCGCTCGCCTTCGGCCCGGAGCCGCTACGCCGGACACCTTCGTCACGTCGCACACGTTCGGTCTCGTGGGAGCGAAAGCGGTCGGAATGCGGGGTGCGTTCCTCAATAGACACGAGAATCCGTCCGGTGGCCGGATGTCACGGTCGCCGACACGGACGAACTGGCCGACGTGCCGACGCCGTAGCGGAGCGGTGGGGGACTCGGCACGGGTGTGTCGGCCGTCGAAACTCCGACCGCCTTCGATCCCAGCCCAGATATGCCTCCGTCGAGAAGGAGGCACAATGACCGGCACCGATCACGCGACTGCGGGCTATCGTCGGCTGTTCGACGCGTCGGGGCTTTCCTTCGGGATCGGATTCCCGCTCACGGGCGAGCGGAAGTCGACGCCGGTCGTCGAGGACGAAGCGCACCTCGCGAGACACGCCGAATCGGTCGGCTTCGACGGGGTCTGGGCACGGGACGTGCCGACCTACTGGCCGCGGTTCGGTGACGCCGGTGGGGCGTTCGACACGTGGCCGCTGCTCTCGTATATGGCCGCACGGACGGACGAGATCGCACTCGGGACCGCGAGCGTCGTCCTCCCGTTGCGTCACCCGATCCACGTCGCGAAGGCGGCCGCGACCGTCGACAGACTCTCGGGCGGTCGCCTCGTGCTCGGCGTCGCCTCCGGCGACCGCGATCCGGAGTACTCCGCGTTCGGCGTCGATCCCGACGACCGCGGACGGCTCGTCCGAGAGAGCGTCGACGCGCTGCGAACGCTCTGGCGCGAGGACTACCCGACGCTCGACGGCTCGTGGGGACATCTCGACGGGGAGCTAGACGTGCTTCCCAAGCCGACGACCGACACGCTCCCGCTGCTCCCGACCGGACACGCTCGACAGTCGATGGAGTGGATCGCCGACCACGGCGACGGCTGGCTGTTCTACCACCTTCCGGACGACACACTACAGACCTACCTCGACGAGTGGCGAACCCTCGCGGGGGAGAAGCCGTTCGTGATCGCGGTTCGGGTGGCGCTCGCGGACGACCCGACGGCGGCGCCCGAACACCTCCACCTCGGCTATCGCGCCGGCGTCGAATGGTTTCGGACGTACTTTCGGCGGCTCGAAGACTACGGACTCGATCACGTCGTCGTCAGCCTCCAGGCCGACGATCCCGAGCGGGCGATGACGACGTTCGCCGAGGAGATCGTCGAGCGACTCTGAGCGGGGCAGGATCGGCAACTGCGCGGGACAGTCACCGGGACGCCCGTGGCCCGCGCCGACAGCGCGAGGGCCGAATCGCGTCCGACACGGCTAACCCGGACACGGCGCGTCGCCGGGTGAAACACTATAGGTCTGCGCGGGGCTATCGGGGACATGACCGGCGACCGACGACGATTCGAGTTCGCGTACCGACCGGGCGACGTCGCGTGCCGACCGGGCTGTGTGGCCGACCTGGGGGCGATCTGCGAGCGCCACGGGTGGGCACGCGCGCTCGTCGTCTGTGGGACGACCGTCGGCTCGACGCCAGCGGTGATGGAGCCCGTTCGCGACGGACTGGGCGACCGACTGGCCGGCGTCTTCGACGAGACGACGCCCGAGAAGTACCTCGGCACCGCGATGGCGGGCGTCCAGCGCGCCCGTGAAGCGGACGCCGACGTCCTGGTCGCCGTCGGGGGCGGCAGTTCGCTCGACGTGGCGAAGGTGATGGCGACGCTGACGACACACGAAGATCCCGAAGCGGCCGGCCGGCAGGCAGTCGCCGAGGCGTCGCTCTCGCTCGCCGGGGACGACCCGCTTCCCGTCGTCGCGGTCCCCACGACGCTCGCGGGCGCGGACCTGTCGACCGTCGCGGGGGTGACGTTCGCGCTCGGTCCCGACGCCGACCGACCGGCGAGCGGCGGCGTCGGCAGCGGGCGCCTCATGCCCGCGGCGCTGTGTTACGACGCCGATCTCTACCGGACGACGCCCGAGTCCGTCCTGACCGCCTCGGCGATGAACGGCTTCGACAAGGGCGTCGAGGCGCTCTACACGAGCAACTCGACGCCGATCACCGACGGCACCGCCGTCCGCGGGCTCCGCCTCCTGCGGTCCGGACTGTCGACCCTCCGCGAGGAGCCGATGGACGCCGACCGACTCGACGAGGTGCTGGCCGGCATCGTCTGCGTGCAGTACGGCGTCTCCGCGCCCGGCGCGTACAAACTCTCCATCGTCCACGCCTTCGGCCACGGCGTCTCCCGCAACCACGACGCCCACCAGGGCGTCGTCCACGGCATCGTCGCGCCGCACGTCCTGCGCTACCTCTTCGAGCACGTCGACGGCCGTCGGGCGCTGCTGGCGGAGGCACTCGATGTCGACACTCGAGGACTCGACGGCGACGCCGTGGCCGAGGCGGTCGTCGACGCGGTGGCCGACGTGCGCGACGACCTCGGCCTCCCGGATCGGCTGCGGTCGGTCGACGGTCTCGCCCGATCCGATCTCGACGACGTGGCCGAGGCTGTCGTCGACGATCCGCTGATGGCGACGGTTCCGGCTGGACTCGATCCGACGGTCGCGGACGTGCGGGGAGTGCTGGAGGCGGCGTGGTGAGCGGGTCTACCGGGTCCCGAAGCTCTCGGCGCGGACGTCGTCGACGCCGACGGCCTCGGCGACCGTCGTCGCGTCCCTGACGAAGGACTCGAAGCCGAAGGCGTACACCGTCGCGTCGGCGGCGTCGGCGAGGGTGTCGGCGGCGTCGTCGAGCGATTCGACGATCAGCACCGTCGCGCCCGCCGCGTCGAGCGCGTCGAGGCGGTCGCGGTGTGGCGGCTCCTCGCCCCAGAATACTATCGTCGCCTCGTTGCCCTCCCGCTGGGCGCGTTCCGCGATGCCGACCGCCGGGCCGATGCCCGGACCTTCGGCCAGGACGACGACGTCCTCGTCGCCCGTGTACCGCACGTCGCCGAACGGCCCTTCGATCTCGATGGTGTCGCCCGGGGATCGCTCGGCCAGCCACGGCGCGAGCGTCCCCTCCGGGACGTACTCGACGGTCACTTCCATCGTCTCAGTCACGTCGGGCGAGGAGAGCGTGTAGTACCCCGTCTCCTCGCTGTCACCGGTCTCCGACCGGTTGCCCGGGGAGCGTCGCTCCCCGCTGCCATCGACGGTGGCCCGGACGAGCAGGAACTGACCGGGGGCGGCGTCGAAGCCCTCTGGCGTGCGGAGTTCGAGCGCGACGGTCCGCGGACCCACTTCCTCGACGGCGACGACGGTGACCTGTGGCATACGGGTCCCCACGGGCGGCGGGAATAAACCTCCGACGACTTCGACCGCCCGCCACCCTCCGGCGGGACCGTCCGCAACCGAGGCTATAAGACCGACACGGACGACCTTCGGTGTGTCATGCACGACACCGTACTGTCGAGCGAGACGCGCACCGTCGTCTCGCCGGGACGGATCGAACTGGGCGTCGGCGCGGTGGAGACGGTCGGGCGCCACGGGGCGCGCTACGGCGACACGGCGCTCGTCGTCGCGACCGAACAGATCTTCGAGTTCCACGGCGAGACGGTCGTCGACCACCTCGCCACCGCGGGCGTCGAGACGGCCGTCTACACCGACGTCCGACCCGATCCGACCGTCGAGAACATCGAGAGCGCACACGCGATGTACGAGCGCCACGACTGCGACGTGATCGTCACGCTCGGGGGCGGGTCCTCCATCGACACGGGGAAGGGAGTCGGCATCCTCGCCGCCAACGAGGGGTCGATCCGCGAGTTCGGCGTCGACCGCGCGGGGTACGAGGGGGTGCCGAACCCCAGTCCGCCGCTGATCGCCGTCAACACGACCGCCGGGACGGGCAGCGAGGCCACCCGCTCGGTCGTCGTCAGCGACGAGTCCACGTCGACGAAGTTCCTCATCGTCTCCGCCAACGTCGTCCCCGACGTGGCTATCGAGGACCCCGCACTCACCGTCTCGCTCCCCAAGAGCCACACCGCCTTCACCGGTATCGACGCGCTCACCCACGCCATCGAGGCGTACGTCTCGGTCAAATCCTACAGCGTCCCCGACGGCTACGCCGAGGCGGCGATGGAGCGCATCGCCCGCTCGCTGCCCGTCGCGTGGGCCAACGGCGACAACCTCGACGCCCGCGCGGACGTGATGGTCGGGCAGTTACAGGCCGGGCAGGCGTTCACCAACGCCTCCGTCGCGCTCGTCCACGGTCTCGCCCGCCCGCTCGGCGCCCAACTTCACATCCCCCACGGTCTCGCGAACGGCCTGATCCTCCCCTACGTCGTCGACTTCTCGTCGATGGCCGCACCCGAGAAGTACGCCGAGGTGGCACGCATCCTCGGCGTCGCGGACGACCACACGCCCACCCGCGAGGCCGCCGACGCGGCCGCCGAGGGAATCCTCCGGCTCTGTGAAGACGTTTCCCTCACCGACTACCTCGACCACTTCGGCGACGTACCGTCCCGTGACGCCTACCTCGACGTCGTCGACGAGATGACACAGGACGCCATCGACTCCGGATCGCCCGACAACAACCCGCGGAAGCCGACCCGGGAGGAGATCGCCGACCTCTACGTCACCATCTACGACGACGCGCTGGCGCCGGACAGCCCGCGGCGGTCCTAAACCGGGTCGCGGTTCTCCACGCGCTGGCGCTGTGTCGCCGCCGCGCTCACGCGGTAGCGGTACGACTGCGTGAACCAGTCGGCGTGCGGCCCGGATGTCGCCGTCGCGTTCGCGGGGACCCCGGTGTTCGAGTAGCCCGTACACGTGACGACGGTCTCGTACCCCCACTCGCGCCGGGTCACGTCGTCGACCCGACAGTCGAGGCTGACGTTCGTGTACTCGTTGATCCACAGCGAGTTGTAGGCGTAGCGGTACTCGTAGGTCCGGACGTACTCGCGAACGCTCGACTCGTTCAGCGTCGACGGTCGATCCGGAGGCGCTTTCGGCCCGTCTGGGACGTCGATCTCTCCGGGCTGGAGGGTCGCCGTCGGCGGTTCCGTTGCGGTGTCCGTCACGGTCCCCGTCGACCCGCCGGCACACCCGGCGGTCACGAGAACGAGGGCCGACAGGAGCGCGAGACCCAGCTGGCGGCGCATGGGATCGCCTCCGTCGGCGACGGGTAAGTGCTTTCTCCGCGGCGGCCGGACGGCGTTCGACCGCTTCACTCCACGTCGTCCGGCGGCGCGTCGACCGTCCCGTCGAACCGTTCGCGGAGGTCGACCTTGTCGAACTTGCCCGTCGCCGTCTTCGGGAGCGAGTCGACGAACTCGAAGCGATCCGGCGTCCACCAGTCGGGGTAGGCGTCGCGGATGCGGTCGCTCACGGCGTCGATCAGCGCGTCGCGGTCGGCCGCGTCCGTGACGACGTACGCGACGGGACGCTCACCCCATCGGTCGTGCGGGACGCCGACGACCGCCGCCTCGCGCACGGTCTCGTGGTCCATGATGGCGTTCTCGACGGCCTGCGAGGAGATCCACTCGCCGCCGGAGTTGATCACGTCGGCCGCCCGGTCGACGAGTTCGACGTAGCCGTCCGCGTCGACGGTGACCACGTCGCCGGTTCGGAGCCACGACCCCACGAACGCCGCCCCGTCGTCGCGGCCGTAGTAGGACGTGGTGACCCACGGGCCTCGAACCAGGAGTTCGCCCATAGAGTCACCGTCGTGGGGCACCGGGTCGCCGTCGTCGTCGATCACCCGGAACTCCAGCCCGGGGAGGACGAGTCCCTGTTTCGTCCGCTTGTCCAGCCGCGTCTCGTAGTCGGCGTCGCGCAGGTCGGGTTTGAGATGCGAGACCGCGCCCACGGGCGCCGTCTCGGTCATCCCCCACCCGTGGACCACCTCGACGCCCCGGTCGTCGAACGCCCGGACGAGGCGCTCGGGCGGCGCCGCGCCGCCGATGACGATCCGGTCCAGGGTGTGCAGGTCCGCCTCGTGATCCTGCAGGTAGTCGAGGACGCCCAGCCACACGGTCGGGACGCCGGCGGTGAGCGTGACGCCCTCGCGCTCGATCAGGGCGACGAGGTCGGCGGGATCGGGCGACGGTCCCGGATAGACCTGCTTCGCGCCCGCCGCCGTCGCCGCGTAGGGCAGTCCCCACGCGTTGATGTGGAACATCGGGACGACCGGCATCACCGCGTCGGCGTCCGAGATATCGAGACCCGCGGGCGTCAGGATCGCCATGGTGTGACTCCAGAGCATCCGCTGGGAGTACGCGACGCCTTTCGGCGCGCCGGTCGTCCCGGAGGAGTAACAGAGGCCGGCGGGGTCGTCGCCCGCGAGCGCGGGGTAGTCGGGGTCGACGTCGTGGCCGGCGACGAAGTCGTCGACGCCGGTGACCGTCTCGAACGGCAGGTCGGGCGTCTCCGGGCCGACCACGACGACCTGCTCGACCGACTCGAAGGCGTCGGGGTCGTACGCCTCGGCCAGCGCCCCCGTCAGCGACGAATCGACGAACAGCAGGCGGTCCGCCGCCTCCTCGACGACCGCCGCCACGTCGTCCGCGGGCAACAGCGGATTGATCGTGTGTAGCCGTGCGCCCAGGTTCGGCACCGCGTAGTACGCCTCGGCGTGACGGTCGTGATTCCAGCACATCGTCGCCACGCGGTCCCCGCGGTCGATCCCCGCCGCACGGACGGCACTCGCCAGTCGACCGACCCGGTCGGCGTACGCGTCGTACGTGTACCGGACCGTCCCCTCGGCGGTGCGCGAGACGAGTTCGCGGTCCGGATACAGCGCCACCGCCCGCGACAGGAACGGCCGGAGCGTCTGTGCGTGTCCCGCCATACGCTACCGTTCAGCAGCGGGGGGTTAAAGCCACCGCGCCGGGTTCGGCCCGCGGGACCGAGCGCCGCGTCGGCGCACCGCCACCCCGGCGTGGGCGTCGACGCCAACGGGCGGTAGGTCCGCCGCCGTTCACCGGAGCCAGGAGAGGAAGCCGCCCCGGTCGTCGTCCTCGTCCGCCGGCGAGACGACGCCCCCGCGTCGCCCCTCCTCCAGCAGTTCGGCGTCGATGTCCTCCTGCGTGAAATCGAAGAAGCGCTCCTCCGGGAGTTCCACGTCGAGGACGTCGAGGGTAGTCGGTTCGCCCCGGTTGTCGAACGCCCGCCAGTCGCCGCGACCGTAGGGGGCGCCGACGATGATGTGGACGTCGCCCTGCCCGAAGGTGGCGAGGTCCGCGTCGCTGGGACGGAGGGCGCCGTTCGGGTGGGAGTGAACCGAACCCACGGACTGCACGTCGTTTGGTTTCATCTCCGACCGGACCGTCGCGCTAACCGGGTTCGAGGTCGTCCCCGGGATGACGAGAACGTCGGTGATCACCTGTCCGCGCCGGTCGAGACCGAGTTTGCGCGCGTCCTCCGCACGGAGGAAACCCATGTACTCGTCCGGGTGGGTCTCCTCGCTGGCTTCGAGGACGAAGTCCATCGTCTCCCGGGCGATACCGAGGAGTTCGCTCGACCGAAACAGACGCATACCGAAACTGGGGACCGTCTCCTTCTAAGCGTTCCGGCGACGGACCCAACGTACAACTCCGTCCGGGTCCAACGAAGCGTATGGATCTCGAATCGAACGTCGGCGGTCGCGACCGTCTCGTCCGTGCGACCCTCGCCGTCCTCCTCGCCGTCGTCGCGGTGCGCGCGCTCCGGCGAGGCAAGCGAACGACCGGCCTGCTCGCGGGGATCGGTGCGCTCGGTCTCGGCTTCAACGCCACGACCTGTTTCTGCGGGCTGAACCGGATACTCGGCGTCGACACGACCGAGCAGGAGACCGACGACGCGGTCGACTGACCCGTCGCCCACGACCGCACCGTCACCGGCCGAGACCGGCGGCGAGCCACCACGACACGACACTTATACGCGGTTGGGACTAGACGTTAGTAGTCAGGAACGATGAGCGCGAGTGGGGAGACCGTTCGTGTCCTGTACGTCGACGACGAACCCGACTTCGCCGATACGGTCGCCGCCTCCCTCGAACGTGCGGACGATGGGTTCGTGGTCGAGACGGCGCCCAGCGCCGCCGCGGCCCACGACCGGCTCGCCGAGGGCGTCGAGATCGACTGTATCGTCAGCGACCACGACACGCCCGCCATCGACGGGCTGGCGTTTCTCGACGCCGTCCGCGAGGACCACCCCGATCTCCCCTTCATCCTCTGTACCGACGCGGGGAGCGAGGGGATCGCGAGTCGAGCGATCTCGGCCGGCGTGACGGACTACCTCCGGAAGGACGAAGAGACCGGACGGTGCACCGTCCTCGCGAACCGGATCAGGAGCGCGGTCGATCAGTACCGCACCCGGCGCGAACTCGAAGCCAGCCAGCGACGGCTCTCCCTGTTCGTCGAGCAGTCGCCGCTCGGCGTGCTGGAGTACGACAGCGAGTTCGTGATCGTCGGGGCGAACGACGCCGCCGAGGAGATCCTCGGCTACTCCGAGGCGGAACTGCAGGGCGAGACGTGGGAGAAGATCGTCGCCGACTCCAGCTACGAGAACGTGGACGCGGTCACGTCGGCGCTGTCCGAGGGGGTGGGCGGATACCACAGCGTCGACGAGAACGTGCGCAAGGACGGGGAGCACATCATCTGCGAGTGGCACAACCGGATCGTGACCGACGACGACGGCGACGTCGTGGCCGTCTTCTCCCAGTTCCAGGACGTGACCGACCGCCACGAACGCCGGCGACGCATCGAGGCGCTCCACGAGGCGACCCGGGAGTTGATGGCGGCGTCCTCGCGGGAGGCGGTCGCCGACCGGGCGGTCGAGACGGCGCGAGACGTCCTCGGTCTCCGGATGAACAGCGTCTACCTCTACGACGACGACGTCGGCGCGCTCGTCCCGGCCGCGACCACCGAGGACGCCCTGGATCTGATCGGCGAACCACCCACCTACGAGCCGGGCGAGAGCCTCTCGTGGGACGCGTTTCAGTCGGGCGAGGTGCGCGTCTACGAGGACGTCTCCAGCGAACCCGGCCGGTACAACCCCGACACGGCGTTCGGCGCGGAGATCATCCTCCCCCTCGGCGACCACGGGGTGATGTACGTCGCCGCGACCGAGACCGCCGCGTTCGACGACGCCGACGTCACGCTCGCGCGGACGCTCGCCGCCAACGCGGAGGAGGCACTCTCCCGGATCGAACGGGAGCGGACGCTCCGGGAGAGTCAGCGGCGGTATCGGACGCTCGTCGAGAACTTCCCCGACGGCGCCGTGTTCCTCTTCGACGACGACCTCCAGTACGTGCTCGCCGGCGGGACCGAACTGGCGTCGATAGACGGTTCCGCCGCCGACGTCGAGGGCGTCGGTCCGTACGACCTGTTCCCGGCCGAGATCGCCGACGAACTCGCCCACAACTACCGCGAGGCCCTGTCGGGGGAGAGCAACGTCTTCGAGCAGGAGTACCGGGGCAAGCAGTATCGCATCCAGACGCTCCCGGTCCGGGACGGCGACGGCGAGATCGTCTCCGGGATCGCCGTCTCCCAGAACGTCACCGAGCACAACCGTCGGGAGCGGGAGCTGGCCCGGCAGAACGAACGGCTCGAAGAGTTCGCCAGCGTCGTCTCGCACGACCTCCGGAACCCACTCAACGTCGCCGAAGGCCACCTGGAACTCGCCCGCGAGGAGTGCGAGAGCGAGCGACTCGACGCCGTGGAACGCGCACACGAGCGGATGAACGCCCTCATCGACGACCTGCTGACGCTGGCACGGGAGGGTGACGAAGTGGGATCGCTCGAAGCGGTCGACCTCGCCGCCTGTACCGAACGCTGCTGGCGAAACGTCGACACGACCGGCGCGAGGATCGAACTGCGCACCGACCGGACGATCCGCGCCGACCCCAGCCGGCTCCAACAGCTACTGGAGAATCTCGTGCGGAATGCGACCGAACACGGTCCTGTCGGTGATCGGCCACGGGCCGATGACCGCGAGGAACACGATTCCTCTGGCAATCGGCCGCGGGCCGATGACAGCGAGGACGTCGACGTCACCGTCACCGTCGGCGACCTCGACGACGGCTTCTACGTCGCGGACGACGGCCACGGCATCCCCGGGGCGGATCAGACGGACGTGTTCGACACCGGATACACGACCTCCGAGACCGGGACCGGCTTCGGCCTGAGCATCGTCGAGCGGATCGCCGAGGCCCACGGGTGGTCGATCCGGGCGGTCGAGAGCGAGACCGGCGGTGCGCGATTCGAGATCACCGGCGTCGAGTTCGCCGAGGAGTAACCCCGCCGACGCGTCGACGGAGCGGATCGAACCGCCCCGACCGGCGAGCGGGCACACCCGTCAGTCGTCGGCGACGGCGTCCTCGACGATCTCGATCTCCTCGTCGGTCAGCCCGTAGAGTTCGTAGACGATCTCGTCGATCAGGGCGTCGGTCCGCTCGATCTTCGCGTCGAGTTCCGCGGCGCGCTCGACGGTCTCGACGTATCGCTCCAGGTCGTCGGCCACGTCGTCGGGATCGGGGAGCGTCAGCGCCTCCAGCCGGTCGATCAGGGAGTTGGTCTTCGTCGCGTTCTCGCGGAAGCCCGCGAAGCCGCCCGCCTCGTCGACGGCGACGGGGACGAAATGCTCGATCAGGTCGGCCGCCGTCTCGGTGAGGTCGGTGAGGCACAGTGCGGGCAGGGGGTCGGTCTCGGTGTAGCCGTACTGATCGGTGTCGTGGGCGTCGTCGTCGGGTTTGTAGCGGGCGGTGGCGTGGATGGTGAGCGTGGTGTCGGAGTCGCGTTCGACGGTGACGGTTCCGATACGGAGATTCTCGTAGTCCTCTGCGGTGGCTGCGAGTTTGGTGTCGCCGACGCCGGATGGGGGTTGGTAGGTGGCGATGGCGGGGAGGGTTGGGCCGTCGGAGTCAGAGTGGATGTAATCGAGCAAATCGAGGTTTAATTGATTTCGTTCTGAATAGAATTTGATCATTAGATTCACTGACTCTTTGATAATTCGTTCTGTAATCCCATCCTGCTGATCATGGTTGGACTGAATTGAGCGCCATGATTGGATAACATTCCAGTCAATATCGCCAATTTGGTCATAAGATTCGAATACTGACAGCAATTTCTGGTCTTCAATCGGCTTGTTCAGCTTCTTTATCGGAATTCGCACTAGATGCGATTTTTGAACGTGTGGAAATTTCACCTCTTCCGTCTGGAAAGCAACTCTGTACCAGAAGGTCAGAAGTTTTGAAGAAAGTAGTCCGCACATGAGATCCACATCTTGCTGAAGCCAAACATGATACACGAGATTTGTGGAAGCGAACCCTGTCGTATCCTTTCCAACAATCAAATCCGCCGAGAGGAATCTTATCAGCAACTTTGGTACATCTTGATACATCTGCGGAGATTTGAGAATATCCTTAGAGATAGAATCAACATCAATATACTGTCCAGAATGATCGACAATATATGGACCAACATCAAGATGGTCAACAATTGGGAGCGAATTCCGTGTCTTCTGCATCGAGATAGCATCATGATTCATACCACACTCCGCACCTCGCTCAATCTCGGCAAAGTTTCCCAATTGTGACTCTGACGATTCAATGAGATTAGTCGCTAGTTCTATTTCTGGAGCAGTACTGTTCACCGGAATAATGTTGAACGGAAGTGTTTCGATAACCGTATGATGTACTGTCCATGTCTCAAATTCGGTCCCCCTGACTCGTTCTCCTAGTTGGGTATCCGTTCCATCGGAGACACCAGCAGAAATTAAAATCAGTGCATCATTATTAACGCCTTCAAACGCCACGCCAAGATCAATAGCAGAGGATAAAATTCTATCAACTGCTAATAACTCTCGTAAATCCTCATAGATCTCATTCGAGGCAATGCGCTTAGGAACGACAAAGCCAACACCACAATCTGCGGCCACAATATCGACAGCACGTTCATAGAAAACACCTGCCAAATCGTACTGCCCCGTGGCAGATCGATACTCCTGACGGAGATACCTATCAACATCTGAATTAATCTGGCCGGTTCTAGTTCCCATCCACGGAGGATTCCCAACTACGACATCAAAACCAGGGATGTCACGTTGCGAACCCTTTAAATCATAGAACACCTCCGGAAACTCCAACTTCCAGTGGAAGAAATCCTCATCCCCAGCCATCGCCTGCGCCGACCTAAACCAATCCGTCGCTTCTAGGCTAGCCCACTCCCCGTCGTCCTCCAACGCCCGCGCCATCCGCTCGTACGCCCCGCCCGGTACGTCCAGATCGAACCGCTCGGCCGTGTGGACGTTCGCCATCGCAACGAGCCGCCGCCGGAGTTCGTCCTGCTCGATTTCGGCGTACTTCCGCTTCATCTCCCGCACGTCGTCGATAGTCTCGTTCTCGATGGCGAGGAACTCCCCGTAAATCTCCATCAGGCGCTCGATGGTGCCCTCGCGGGTGGCGCCGAACTGAGCGAGGGAGACCTGCCCGTCGTCGCCGTTGGCGTCGGACTCCAGTTCCTCGATGGTCTCGATGTCGCTTCCGACGAGCGAGTTGCCCGTCTTGAAGTGGTGATCGAGGAAGGCCAGCGGCCGGTCGGCCGCGAGCGTCTCCAGCCACATCGAGAGTTTGGCGAGTTCGACGGCCATGCCGTTGAGGTCGACGCCGTAGATGCACTCCTTGGCGATTTCGCGGCGGACGTGCCCTTCGTCGAAGGCGACGGGGAGTTCCTCCTCGACCTCTCGAACCTCGCTCATCACCTGCTCGGAGAGATACCCCGTCGCCTTCGTGAGGAAGTGTCCGCTCCCCATCGCGGGGTCGAGGATGCGGAGGTCGGTGATGCGCTGTGAGAACGGCCCGAGGTACGCCTCGGTCCCCGGCTCGAACCCCTGCTCGATCAAGTCCGTCCGAATCTCCTCGACCAGCGGCCCGACCGTCTCCTCGACGATGTACGTCACGACGTAGTCGGGCGTGTAGTACGCCCCCGTGGCCTTCCGTTCCCCCTCGTCGTTGACGACGTACAGCCCGCCCTCGGGCACCGTCTCGACGGCGTCGGCGACGGTCACCTCGGTCGCGGGCTGCCACACCTGGCCGCCGTCCGCCGCGACCGCCGCGTACTCCTCGGGGGCGATGCGGAACTGATGTTCGAGCAAGCCCTCGTAGACGCTGCCGAGGTGGCGCGTATCGAGGTCGGCGTAGTCCGCGAGGACGTACCGCCCCTCGTCGCTACGGGTCGTCGAGAGGCGGTAGATGACCTCCGCGAGGTAGCGGTTGCTCACCTCGTGTTCGGTGAGGAAGTCGTGTGCCTCGTGGTCGAACAGCCCCCCGTTGTACGGCGGGATGCCGAGATCCGCCTCGCCCTCGTCGATGAGACGGAACAGGTCCTCCAGCCGACTCCACATCCCCGTGGAGTGCACGCTGAACTCCTCGTCGAATCCCTCGTCGACCTCCCCGACGGCGTCGTGGATCTGCAGCCGGAGCGCGTCGAGGCTGAAGTTCGCCTCGTACTCGTCCTGAGCCGCCTGATCCGCCGGATGGATGAGTCCACGCGCCTCGGCGTAGAGCACGAACATCAGCCGATAGAGGAGCACGAGCGACTGCTCTTTCAGTTCGTCGAGGGCCGCCTCGTCGTCGGGGTCGATGTCGAGACCGTCGTTGGTCTCGACGAATCCGCGCCCGAGCACGCGAAGCGCGGTGAAGACGTTGTCCTGGAGGTCCTCACCGAGTTCCTGGGAGGCGGTCTCGCTCTCGGACCACACCTCGTCAAGAAACGTCGTGCCCGCCGACTCGTGGAAGGCCGCCGGGCGGAAGAACACGTAGAAGTATTTGAACGCGTCCAGGTCGTCGCGTTCGAGCAGTTCGGGGAGATCGACCTCGTAGTAGGTCTGGGTCTCGTAGTCGTTCGTCCCGTAGAGCCGCCACTTCCGGCCGTTCGTGAGCACGCCCCACTGGATGTTCTGGGTCGTCTGTTCGAGGTAGTGTTTGACCTGGTGTGAGGCGTTTCGGTAGGGTCGCCCCTCGCTGAACCGGGTAGTGAAGTCGGCGTCCCACTGCTTGGCTTCGACCAGCCCGACACCGCGTTCGAACAGGTCGGCCGTGTCCTCGGTGTCGAGGTAGACCCCGGCGGCGTCCCGACGCGCGGTTGGCGTCTCGAACAGGAGTTCGTCGACGAATCCGCCGCCGCTCGGAAGCGCCACCTCCTCCTGCGTGCCGAATCCGAGCACCTCGAGCACCTCGTCGATCCAGTTGTCGATCAGCGCGTCCTCGCCGTACCCGGTGACGAGTGATCCTTCCAGTTCGTACAGCGACCGAAGCTCGTCCATCGCCGCCCGCGCCGCCTCGTCGCAGTCCCACTCGTCTCGTTCCCGCACTCGCTCGTCCAGATAATGTCCCGAAAAGAGATTGGAGTTGACGTACGGTCGCTCGGAGAGGGTGGCCTGACTCATTCGAGATACAGCACAATGCGCCGGGGAACTCACAAATAGATGACGCACGCGGTGGTCGGGACCGGTCTTCCAGCGAGAGAGCCGTCGACCAAGCCCGTCGGTGAAGGGACAGAACGGTAGTGTTTCAACTATCGGTTTAGAATACTGCGAAAAATGTATCTCGTAATCGTCGGGGCGGGCGACATCGGAACTCCGCTTATCGAGATCGCGACTGCTGGCGGCAACGAAGTCGTCGTCATCGAACGCGACGAGGAACGGGCGGAACGGGCGTCGCGACAGTACGACTGTCTGGTCATCAACGACGACGCCACGAACAAAGAGACCCTGCAAGACGCCGGCGCGGACCGGGCAGACGCCCTCATTTCGACGACGGATCAGGACGCGACGAACATCATGGTCTGTCTGCTGTCACAGGAACTGGACGTGCCGGATATCGTCTCGGTCGTCCACAACCCCGAACACATGAGCGTGTTCCGGCAGATCGGCGTCAACACGATGCAGAACCCACAGCGGCTCATCGCCGAGTACCTCTACCGGGCGGTCAAGCGCCCGTCTATCGTCGATTACATGCGCATCGGTGATCGGGCGGAAGTGTTCGAAATCGCCGTCGAATCCGACGCGCCCATCGTGGGCAAGACGTTACGGGAAGCCAACGAAGCGGGTCTCGTCGGCGACGAGATGCTGATCGTCGCCGTCGAGCGCGACGGGGAGGGCGACCCGATCACCCCGAGTGGAAACACGCGTATCGAAGCGGGCGATCTGCTCACGGTCTACTCGGGAGAGGGTGTGACGTCCGACGTGACGGACGTCTTCGGCCACACCGAGGATCACAGCTAACATGTCCAGCCGGTACGACGGTCCGCTCTCGACGGATCTGAAGATCATCACGCAAGATATCGGCTCGCTCCTGCTGATGGAGGCCGGTTTGATGACCGTCACGGCAGTCGTCGCGCTCGGATTTCGGGAGTTCCACGCCGCGCTCGGGTTTTTGATCGCCGGTGGAGTGACCGCCGCCACCGGCGGCCTCGCCAATCGAGGAGTCGGGGACGTCCCCCCGCCAAAGATGAAACACGGGATGGTCATCGCCGCCGGTGGGTGGCTGACGGTCGCCACGTTCGGCGCGCTCCCGTTCCTGTTGACCGCGTGGCTGACGCCCCCCGCCGCGATGGATACGTTCGTGCCCGTCGGGGCGAACACGAGTGCGTGGGAGCCGATCAGGGTCGGCGGCACCACGACGCTCTCCAGTCTCGCCTATTTCCGCAACCCACTCCACGCCTTCTTCGAGAGTATGAGTGGGTGGACCGGAAGCGGCCTGACGATGGCTATCCACGAACCGTCGCTCCCGCGGTCGATTCAGTGGTGGCGGTCGTTCATCCAGTGGATCGGGGGCGTCGGCGTCATCGTCCTGACCGTGTCCATCCTGGCGCGACCGGGCAGCGGGAGTTACGCCCTCTATCGGAGCGAAGCGCGCGAGGAGAAGATCCACCCGAGCATCGTCTCCACCGTCCGAACGGTCTGGAAACTCGTCGTCGGGTACACGCTCCTGGCGTTCGGTCTGTTGTTCGGTGCGATCCTCGGGAGCGAAAGCGAGTACGCCGAGTCGCTCCCGCTGTGGGAAGTCGCCTGGCACGCACTGAATCACGCCATGACCGGTCTCACGACCGGCGGATTCTCCGTCACGGACAACTCCATCGCGACGTACAACTCCCCGCTCGTCGAGGCGGTACTCCTCCCGATCATGATCCTCGGAGCGATCGCGTTTCCCGTCCACTACGTCGTCCTCCGGGACAGGGCGGTGAGGGAACTGGTGTCCGATCTGCAGACGCGCTGGCTGTTCGTGCTACTCGCACTGGGCGTCGTCGTCCTCTCGCTCCAGAACGTGCTGTCGATCCCGTCGACGTCCGGCGCGTTCGCCACCCAATCGTTCCTGCCGTTCTCGACGCCGGCGGACGGTCCACAACTCGACGCGATGCGGGATTCGACGTTTCAGTGGGTCAGCGCACTGACCTGTACCGGATTCCAGTCGGCTCCAATCGGCCGCTGGCTCGCCGGTGCCAAAGTGATGGTCGTGGGGGCGATGACCCTCGGTGGCGCCGCTGGGTCCACCGTCGGCGGGATCAAGCTCGTCCGCGGGTACACCATCGCCCGTGGCATCATCTGGCAGTTCTCTCGCGTGTTCCTCCCGAAGAACGCGGTCGTGACCGCCCGCATCGGCGACCGGACGCTCGACCGCGAGGCGATGGAGCGGGAGTTCAGCGAAGCCGCCATCGTCACACTCCTGTGGCTCATCATCCTCGTCACGAGTAGTCTCGTCCTCGTCAACGTCGCCGGACCCGACTTCGACTACGCCGACGCGCTGTTCGAAGTCGCCAGTGCGCAGGGCAACGTCGGTCTCTCTTCCGGGATCACCGGGCCGACGATGTCGCCGCTCGCCGAAGGCATGTTCGTCCTCAACATGTGGATCGGCCGGCTGGAGATCATCCCGGTGCTCGTGTTCGTCCGCGCCGGACTGTACGGACTGGACCCGTGACACTCGCCGCGACGGACCGGCGTCTCCCGGTTCATTCGCCGTCAGAACGAGCCTCCCCCACGAACGTCCAGTGGAGGTGTGTGCCGCCCTCGGGACGGGCTTCTTCCCTGACGTGATAGAGGTACGGACCGTGCGGACAGTCGCCGCAGCCGTCAGCACAGGAAACCCGCTTCACGACCTCGGTGTACCCCTCGCGTTCGGTCGCCCGAACGACGTCCTCCCCCGTTCCCGGTTCGATTGGGGTCTCCCGCTCCTCGTGAAACTGCAGCAGTTCCCGGGCGTGAATGATCGTGTCGCGGAGTTCCTCGGGGGAGAGTTCGGCCAGCTCTGCAGCGAGGTGGTCCGGGACTCCTTCCGGAGAGGCCGGTGCGTCCGAAGGGCCGGTCATGGCGAGCGATTCGCTCCCGACACACATAATACGTAGTCACGGACCGGACCGGACGGTGACCGAGACCGATCACTCGTTCCAGAACGCGCCGGTGAACATCACGAACACGGGGATGATCTCCAGTCGACCGATCCACATCAGGAAGATCATCAGCAGTTTACTGGTGGTAGGGAATTCGAGGTAGCTTCCGAACGGTCCCAGAAAGCCGAACCCCGGACCGATGTTACCGATCGTCGCCAGACTCGCACTGATCGCTTCGAGCGTCGTCATGTCGAGACCGACACGGCCCGCGTCGAGCAGGAGGAGGACCGTCGCCACGGCGAAGGTGAGCAGGTACAGGAGCGTAAATCCGTAGATCGCACTGATGACCTCCTCGTCGATGACGTTGCCACCGAGCCGAACCGGTTTGATCGCGCTCGGATGGGCCGTCGTGAACAACTGCCGGCGAATGGCCTTGATGACGACCAGCCACCGGACGACCTTGACGCCGCCGCCGGTCGATCCGGCCGAACCGCCGATGAACATCGCGAACAACAGCAGCCCCTGTGCGGTCGTCCCCCACTGTGCGAAGTCACTCGTCGCGTACCCCGTCGAGTTCAGAAGCGAGGCGATCTGGAACGTGGCTTGCCGAAGCGAGTTCTCGAAAGCACCCTGCGTGACGCCCCCGAGTTCCAGGGGTGGTGCCGACCCGGTGAAGAGAAAGCCCCACAGGATAACGATCATGCCGGCATTCGCGCCGAGATAGGCCTGTAGCTCGCGGTCGCGGAGGAACTCGGCGTAGTCGTCCTGCACCAGCAGGTAAAACAGCGCGAAGTTCATCCCCGCGACGAGCATGAAGGGGATGACGACCCACTGGACGGCCGGCGAGAACGCCGCGATACTGTCGGCCTGCGGGGAGAACCCACCCGTCGGCAACGTCGTGAAGGCGTGTGCGACGGCGTTGTAGAGGTCCATGTTCGGCGCCATCTCCGCGTAGTGTAGCCCGAGCAGTATGCCGACGTAGAGAACGGTGAATCCAAGGTAGAACAGCCAGAGCAGCCGGGCGGTTTCGGCGATTTTCGGCGTCAGCTTCTGCAGCTCCGGGCCGGGCGCTTCCGACTCGATCAGTTGTGCACCGTTGACTGCGGCTTCTGGGAGGATGGCGACCATCAGCACGATGATACCCATGCCGCCGAGCCACTGGGTGAGCTGTCGCCACATCAACAGCGCACGAGAATGTTGCTCGAAGGATATCTCGGCCGTGACGGTCGCTCCGGTCGTGGTAAAGCCGGACATCGACTCGAACAGCGCGTTGATCGGGTGGCGGAGTGCCGACTCGGTGCCGTACCCCGCAACGACGTACGGAACTGCCCCGATGAGTGCGACGGCCCCCCACGCTAGTGCCACGAGGAGGAGCGCTTCGCGAGCGCCGAGTTGCGGATCGTCGTCGAAGCGCTCCAGGGCGACGCCGACGACGACCGTGACGCCAATCGACAGGAGAAAGACGACGATATCCTCCCGGTAGAGGAGGCTGATCGCCAGCGGGAGGAGCATGGCGACGGCGAGGTACTTGATCACCGTGCCGGTGAACGCGACGCTCTGTCGCCAGTTGACTCGAACCGACATTACCGATCACCGTCCATTGGGCTACGCTCTTCCCCCCAATCCGGAAAAACCTCTCGTTCTCGTCATTCCCGTTCTCGGCAAGGGAGGCGAACCTCCTACAGTTTCCGGCTGACTTCCTCCAACGAGTCGGTTTGGACGAACACGACCACGTGGTCGCCACGCTCGACGACGGTGTCGCCCCGGGGGATGACCAGTTCACCGTCACGGGTGATCGCTCCGATGACCACCCCGTTCGGGAGATCGACGACCGACTCGCGGATGGGCCTGTCCACGAGAACGCTCTGCTCGTCGATCTCGATTTCGAGTACCTCCGCACGGTCGGATTCGATGATCGCGACGTTCTCGGCCCGGTGTTCGCGGGTGAACCGCGTTATCTCTTCGGCGGTCGCCTCGCGCGGATTGACTGCCACGTCGATGCCGACCTCCTCGAACAGGTCGACGTACCCACCCGCATCGACGACGGCGACGGCTCGCTTGGCACCGAGACGCTTGGCGAGCAGGCCGGCGAGCAGATTCGTCTCGTCGTTATCGAGCGCAGTGATGACGATGTCGACGTCGTCGATCTGTTCCCGTTCGAGGAATCCCCGGTCCGTCGCGTCACTCTCGAGGACGGTGGTTCCGCTGAGCAATTCGGCGAGCTCCCGAGCCCTGTCGTGATCCTGCTCGACCAGCCGCGGTTTCAGCCCGCGCTCCTGTAAGAGACGAGCGGTGTGGTAGCCGATATCGCTTCCCCCCACGACGAGGACATTGGGTGTTCCGTCGGTGTCCGGTTCGAGTTCGTGCGCGAAGGTGTGAACGCTATCCGGCCTTCCGATGACGATCACCTCGTCGCCCGGTTTCAAGACCGTCTCCCCCCGGGGGATGACCACGGCGTCCCCGCGTAACACGGCCGCGAAGGTGAGCGATTCGTAGCGGTCGGCCTCCTCGACGGTCAGGTTGGCTACGGGACTCGACTCCGAGATCTCGAATTCGGCCATCTGCACGACCCCGTCGGCGAACATCTCGACGTCCTGTGCCGCCGGTAATCCGACGACCCGTGCGATGGTTTCGGCGGTCAGGAGGTTCGTCGCGACCATGTGGTCGATCCCGAACGCACGCTCGGATCGCTGCCACGTCCGCAGAAACTTCGCCCGCTTGACCCGGGAGATGGTGAACGCCTCGGTAACGGTCATCGTGGTGCTACAGGTGACGATGTTCGTCTCGTCGTCGTCCGTGCTGGCGATGAGGATGTCGGCCTCCTCGACGTTGGCCTCTTCCAGCGTGTCGAGGTCCGTCCCGTCACCCTCGACACCGAGGATGTCGGTGTCGTACATCAGTTCGTCCACGCGACTCCCGTCGATGTCGACGACTGCGACGTCGTGGCTCTCGGCGAGACTCCGGGCGATAGCCGTGCCGACTTCGCCCGCCCCGACGATTATGACGTACATAGGAGATCCTCTGTGTCACACACGTTCAGTTCCTTCTCCCGGAACGGTCAGATCCTCTGTGTCACACACGTTCAGTTCCTTCTCCCGGAACGGTCAAGTGCATTTCCCTCGCACGAACGCGTGTTTTCGAGTCACGGCCGGTTCGCTCGCGTTCGCTCGTCCGCTGGGCCGCGAATTCGGCGTCCCTCGCTCCAAACCGCTCGCTACGCTCGCGGCGTTCCGTTCAGTTCGCGGGACCGGATTCGAACCACGCCCGAGAACCTGCGCCCCCGGCGCAGAACCTCGGTCTACCTCAAATCCGTGCCTGCTCGTTCGTCGCTTCGCTCCTCACTGCGCGGGACCGGATTCGAACCTCAGTCACTTCGCTTCGCTCCGTTCCCTGCTTCAAATTCGGCCAGCTCGTTCGTCGCTTCGCTCCTCACTGCGCGGGACCGGATTCGAACCGGCGGACCCCTACGGGACAGCGTCCTAAGCGCTGCGCCTTTGGCCTGGCTTGGCTACCCGCGCTCGGTTCGACGTTGCCGCCGAGTCCGGTAAGTAGCTATCGCTCCGGCGACGATTTAAATAGCTCGCCATCCTGCGGTCGACTATGTACCGGGCACGGGACCGGGTCGACAACGAGGAGTGGGTGGCCCGACTCACTCGCGCGGCGGACGGCCTCGACCTCGGGAGCGAGGCGCGCGCGAACGCCATCGATCTGTTCTGTTCGAACGTACCGAGCGAGGAGCGGTCGAAGCCGGCGGTGGCGGCCGCGAGTCTCTACGCGGGGGCACTGATCGCGGGCGAGGAACGGTCGCAGGGATCGGTCGCGGCGGCGATGGACGTGACGCGGTTGAGCGTACAGAACCGCTGGAAGGTGCTCTTGGAGACGTCGGGCTTTCGACCGCCGGAGTGGTGAAGCGAGTCGATCCTACTCCGTCTCGGGCGTCCGATCCGGCGTGAGGTTTCCGTGGCGATCGATCTCGCCGCGGACGATCCGCGTCGACGAGATGCGCTCGCCGTCCTCGGCGGGGACGTAATCGACCAGTTCGACGCGGAGAGGATCGAGCCCTCGCTCCTCCCGGAGTTCGTTGATGCGTTCGGCGCCGGCGTGCGTGTCCGGTGAGACGACGATGGCGTCGAACGCCGGTTCGGTCGCGATACCCGTCGGTTCGTCGAGCGTCCGGATCTCGAATTCGCGGTCGTGTGCGGCCGCGAGGGGTTCGAGTTCGGCTTCGAGGGCCGCGCGCCGCTCGTCGAACGGGCGAACGCGTCGCGGTTCGTGGCGCGTCTCGGGTGCGAGGGCGTCGCTCGTGAGTCCGACGGTGACGTCGCCGAGTTCGAACGCGCGCTCGAACAGCGCTCGGTGTCCGTCGTGAATCGGATCGAAGGTGCCACCAAGCGCGACCTGCATGGACGGTGCCATGAATCGACGCGACTTAAGCGGGTCGGCTCACGCCGACCCGGCGGTGAACAGTTACGACGCCGCGTGTTCACTCCCCGTCGTCTTCGACGGTGATGCGGACCGGTTCGGCGTCCGGGCCGGCCTCGTCCTCACCGTCCAGCCGCTGGTCGAGGTTGAACACGGCGTTCAACTGCTCCTGGACCTGCCCGACGACGCCGCGAACGAGTGCGCTCGGGGCGATGGCCTCGTACTCGTACGGGTTGTTGCCGGCGCCCGCACTCTCGCGTTTGTGCCGGTCGACAGTCCCCTCGTCGTGGAGTTCGGCCAGCGCCTCGCGGACCGTACTGGGGTAGAGACCGGTCCCTCCGGCCACCTCGTCGCTCGTCGAGTTCGGGTATTGCCGGAGGTAGACGTAGATGCGGGCGCGGGTCTCCGTGTCGAGCACCCACGCCAGCAGGTCGACGACGCCCTCGTCGAACTCCGTGACCGCCCGATCGGCCTCTGCCTCCAGTCGCTCGCGCGCCGACACGTCCTCGTCGACGTCGATCCCGTCGTCGACGTCGGGCTCGTCGGAGTCGTTGTCGTCGGACATATGTTCTCTCAAGTAGGTCAGAACGCGGCGGACAAAAGACTTTCCCGGTCAGTGATCGAGGAGCAGCGACTCGCGGAGTGCGCCGCTCCCGCCGTGGTCGTGGATTCGGCGCTGGGCCGCGGCGCCGCTCGGCGCCTCGAACAGGTCGCGGATGCCGTCGACGCCGAGGCGGTCGCACTCCCGGTCGACGACGGTACCGAGCGACACCGTATCCTCGCCCGAACGCGTGACGAACGTCGCGTCGTGGCCGTAGCGCATGGCGCGCCACTTGTTCTCGTCGAGGAGTTCACGCCGGAGTTCGGGACGGGACTCACCGTCGGCGTAGCGTTCGGCCAGGTCGACGACGAGGGCGTGGACGTACTCGACGATGGCGAGGACGCGTTCCGGGTCGGCCTGCGCGTCCGGCGTGCGCACCTCCACGGTGCCGTGCCCGGTGTGCGGGCGCACGTCGTACCAGAGTTCACCCCGGTCGTTGATCGAGTCTGTCTCGACCATGCGCCGCTCGAATCGCTGGTAGGCGTCGAAATCCTCGAACGCCGTCGGGATGCCGGTGTTGGGCAGGTTCTCGAACACTTTCGCCCGGGCGGAGGCGAGACCGGTGTCGAAGCCGTTCCAGAACGGGGAGTTGGCCGAGAGTGCGAGGACGACGGGAAGATACCACCGCAGTCGGTTGGCGATCCACGTCGCCTTGTCCGCGTCGTCGACGCCGACGTGGACGTGCAGGCCGGCGGTCGTGTTCCGGTGCTGGGGATACTGGATGCGGTCGAGCTGGGCGCGATAGCGCGGCTTTGTCGCGTGGTCGAGTTCCCGCCACTTGGCGGTCGGATGCAATCCGGCGGCCGCGATCCGGTAGCCGTGGTCCGTCGCGTGATCGACCAGCGCCGACCGAATCCGGGCGAGTTCGGCGGCGGCGTCGCCCGGTCGCTCGATCAGCGGCGTCTGCGTCTCGATAGTGAACTGGAACAGCTCGTGGTCGAGCCGGTCGACCAGCGGCTCGGGCGGCTCGCTCCCGTAGATCAGGTCGTCGATGCCGGCGGTCGGCTGCCCCGTCTCGTCGACGACGAAAAACTCCTCTTCGATACCGAGCGTACCCATCCGCGCGAACGCGTCCCGGGAGCCGAGATCCATCGGAGCATCGTTCGACGCCGCCGATTAAATAAGCCGTGGACCGCACTCGTCGGCGGCGCCGTGTGGCGGTGTCGGGGCAAGCTCGCTGGCAGTTTTTTCCAGTACCATGTAGTATACCATATATCAGTATCAACGGACGGTGACGTTGCGCCGTCGCACCGTCGTCAGCCACGAGGCGAGTCCAGCGGTATCGGGTGATATCCGTGCCGGGACGCCGCTTCGGAGCAATATTCGTCCGACTGTACGGAATCGTGTCCCACCACGACAGACATATAAGTATCGAGATATAAAAGAGAACGACGATGCACGACTTGACCGGCTTCCAGCGAGATCTCCTGTACGTGATCGCCGGGCTCGACGAACCGCACGGGCTGGCGATCAAGGAGGAACTCGAAGATTACTACGAGAGCGAGATCCACCACGGCCGACTGTACCCGAATCTCGACACGCTGGTCGAGAAAGGTCTCATCGACAAGGGACAGCGTGACCGGCGCACCAACTACTACACGCTGACGCGTCGTGGTCGACGCGAACTCGAGGCTCGTCGGGAGTGGGAGAACCAGTACGTCTCGGACCTGATCGAAGAAGCGACGCCAGCCTGATCGAAAACGTGCCGCGCAGCCGGGATAGGGGGGACCCCGGCCGGCAACGGTGCCTCTGACGCGGCATTTGCTTCTAGACGCCTCGTCGATATCAACATCTGCCGTGTGTGCACCGCCGTCGCTCACCCGTCCTCGTCGACGATCCGCACTGCGAGACGCGTTGCCGCCTCGACGTGTTCGTCCGCCCGTTCGTTCCCGGTCGTCTCGATCTCGTCGAGCAGCGCTTCGATCCGCTGGACCCGGTCGACGACGACGCTCCGCGGGAGGTCGGCGTCGGCGAGATCCGCCGCGATAGCCGCCGCCTCGCCGAGCCACACGCTCGCGTCCGGTCGCACCGGGAGTTCCTCGGTCGCTTCGAGCCGTTCGTGGAGTTCGCGAACGTCGCTCATCCGACCGTCCACGTCTCCCGGTTCCAGGCGGCGTCCCAGAATCGGTACTCGTAGCGTGCCGACGTGACGAATCGGTTGCGGTAGCGCTCGCGGTCCGATTCGGTCGCGTCTGCCGCCACTTCGTCCATCAGGTCCTTGCACCACCTCGTGAGCGCCGAGAACTCCTCGCCCGCGTAGGTGCGTATCCACTCGGCGTAGCGCTCGTCGTCCGGCATCCCACCGTCTTCGAGCCGCTTCGCCGTCTCGTTGAACCCCCACATGCAGGGCAAAAGCGCGGCGACGAGGTCGCCGAAGGTTCCGGTGGCGGCCGTCCGTACGAGGAAGTCCGTGTACGCCCGCGTCGTGGGCGACGGCTCGGTCGCCTCCAGTTCGTCCTCGTCGATCCCGAACTCCGCGGCGTAGGCTCGGTGGAGATCCATCTCCGTGTTGATCGTCTCGTGGAGGAGTTCCGCGAACGTCCCCATGTGTTCGAGCGTCGGTGCGGACGCCGCCCCGTGGGCGAACACCCGCGAGTAGTCGATGAGGTAGACGTAGTCCTGTCGCACCCAGTACTCGAACGGCGCCGTGTCGAGGCTCCCGTCACCCAGCCGAGACACCATCGGGTGGGCGACGATCTCGTCCCACATCGCGTCGGCGGTCGGCCGGAGGTCGTCGGTGAAGGCCATGCCCGAAATCGGTCGGCCCACCCAAAGAATCTTTTCCGAGTTGTATCAGTCGGTTGTACCCGCATCTCGCGGGCGGGCGACCACGGCGAGGTGGTCGTCGTGATACCGGTCCAGCCGCGCCGTCTCCAGCACCTCGTACGTCTCACGCAGGTCGTCGAGGACGTCTTCGAAGACGGCGCCGGGGCGTCTCGTCACGTCCTCGCTCCGGGCCTTGATCGCGGCGAGGAGGCGTCCGTCGTCGCGGAGGAACTGGCGGTTGCGCGCGGCGACGCGCGCCTGTCCCCGGGTCGCCACGTCCTGGACGACGGCGTCCAGCCCCGACTCGACGACGTGGGCGTACGTCGCCGGCCGTCGGGCGTCCTTCAGGAGGGGGAAGAGGTTCGGCCGCTCCTCGGCCACGTCGACGAGGTCGCGGGCGGGCCGGGGGGCGAACTCAACGGCGTAGGTCGGCCCGCAGAAGTCGGCGACGTGGCTCACCGTCGTCCCGCTGGCGGCACCGAGATAGAGGGCCGACTCGTCGCCCGCGAGACCGGTGTCGAGCCCCAGTTCGAGCATGGCTCCCAGCTTGGACCGGCCCGCGTCCCACAGGCGCCACGAGCCGTCGGTCGGCTCGCCGTACACCGGATCGCCGCGCGTGGCGAGGCGGTCGCGTCCGTCGAATCGCCGTCGCTCGACGCCGTCCGGTAGGCTCACGAGTCGGCCCTCGCGCGGATGGCCGCCATGCGGTCGTCGAGTTCCTCGTGAACCTCGGGGCGCAGGTCACCCGCGTAGTGGTCGATCCGGGCGGCGATGACGAGTTTCCCCGCCAGCGCACGGGCGGCCGATCCTCGATCCTCGGGGCGGGTGTTGCGGATGTAGTCGTGGGTGTAGATGACGCCGTGTTTCGGCGACGGTGCCCGCCCGGCGAGATGCGCGAAGAGGGCGTCCTCGGCGCCGAGGACCTGCACCGTCCCCGACGGCTTCTTCGCCAGGTCGCCCAGTCCGCCCGCGAGTGCGATCAGCCGCGCGGCGAGCACCGGTCCCGCCATCCGACTCAGATTTGGAGCGACCGCCGGCGCCGTCCGCTCGACGAACGCCCGGCAGTCGGCGGCCTCGTCCGCGAGGTCGACGACGCGAGTCGCCAGCGAGACGACGCGGCGTTCGGCGGGCGTGTCGGGCGCCAGTTCGGCCACCTCGCGCGCACCACCGACGCCCGTACCGACGTCCTCGAACAGCGCGCCCGCCCACTCCGCGACGCGCTCGGCGAGTTCGTTCGCCACGCGGTCGGCGTCGTCCATGGCGCGAACACTGTACTTCAGTTGCTGGTCGTCCGCCCGTTCGCGTTCGTGGACGGCTTCCCGGGTCGCAGTCACCGTGGCCTCGTGGAGTAGATCGTAGTATGCCTCGTCGTCGTCCACGAAACCGGCGTCGACGGCGAGCGCCGGCCAGTCCGCCGGCTCGTCCGCAGTCCCGTGCTCGATGGCGTCACGGGCCGCGTCCGCGTCGCCGGGGTCCACGTCCCGGAACCAGCCCGACGCCGTAGATTCATCAGTCATGTACCGCCCCTACACGCCCAACTTGTAAATGCGCTTTCGATAGAGCGGCCCGACCGCGTAGTCGCTGTGGAGACCGTGGTGTAGTCCGCTCGCCGGCTCGTCGGCCGCTCCCCCCAGGAGACCGAACGGTCACGATAGGGTTTCGGTCGCACGACCGACACGATGCGCGGTAACATTTAACACGGGTGGCGCCATAGCCTGCGTCGATGTCGGAACGGTCGTCGTTCGAATGTGAGTGCTGCAACCAGCGGGTGAGTCCAGCGGCGTACCGCGCGGCGTGTCCCGACTGCGGCGGGACCCTGCGCCGACGGCGGGTACGCTAGGCGACACGTTTTCCTCCGCGGCGGGCCTGTGAGTGACCGATGCCGAGCCACGAGGAGGCCGACCCGACGGCCATCCGCTCCGTCGCGGTGACCGTCGACGACGTCGTGACCGCCCTCGAAGCGAACCGGCGGAGCGACCGTCGAACCGTCCTCCGGATCACGCCGCCGTTCTCCGGGCGGATGCGTGCGCGCCTCCACCGACCGGACGACGGAGCGACGGCCGCCGTCCACCTCGACCCGACGGCCCTCGTCGCGGACCCACCGCCGTATCCGGACCCCGACGAGACGGCGGACCGCCTCCGGGCGGCGGACGAGTACACGACGGAGCGACACCACGACCGCCACACGGCGGCCGTCGAGGAGTGGCGGGATGCCGTCCGCGAGTCCGTCGTCGACGCCGTCGACCTCCGGACTGCGACGGGACCACATCGGGTCGCGGTCAAACGCCTGGGTTGACGACACCGACCACCACAACGTATTTATTCCAGTCGCCAAACGCGGTCGACTTCGGCCGAAACGCCGAAACCCGCGTATTCGACCGTTATAGACTCGATGGCGGCCGAATACGTACCGAAGTATTTATAATTGGCTCGTGCGTACTTATAGTAAGGACGCCTTCGCCGTTCATCTCTTCTCCTGCGGGGGAGGTGCCTCGACAGTTACAATGAGCGACACCACGACCTACCAGACGGAAGCGACCGAGCGAGAACAGGAACGATCGGACGCCGAGCGGACCGAGACGACGCCCACTTGCCCGGAGTGTACTGGCAATCTCGTCACCGACGAAGAACACGGCGAGACGGTGTGTGCCGACTGCGGGCTCGTCGTCGAGGAAGACGAGATCGACCACGGTCCCGAGTGGCGCGCCTTCGACTCCAGCGAGCGCGACTCGAAGTCGCGGGTCGGCGCGCCGACGACCCAGATGATGCACGACAAGGGGCTGTCGACCAACATCGGCTGGCAGAACAAGGACGCCTACGGGAAGACGCTCTCCTCGCGACAGCGCGAGAAGATGCAGCGCCTGCGCACCTGGAACGAGCGCTTCCGGACGCGCAACTCCAAGGAGCGGAACCTGAAGCAGGCGCTCGGCGAGATCGACCGCATGGCCTCCGCGCTCGGTCTCCCCGAGAACGTCCGCGAGACCGCCTCCGTCATCTACCGGCGCGCGCTCGCCGACGACCTCCTCCCCGGCCGCTCCATCGAGGGCGTCTCGACCGCCGCGCTGTACGCGGCCGCCCGGCAGGCCGGCACCCCCCGCTCGCTCGACGAGATCGCCACCGTCTCCCGCGTCGACAAGATGGAACTGACGCGGACGTACCGCTACGTGGTCCGCGAGCTCAAACTGGAGATCCAGCCCGCCGACCCCGAGCAGTACGTCCCCCGCTTCGCCTCCCAGCTCGACCTCTCCGAGGAGGCCAGCCGGCAGGCCCGAGAACTCCTCCGCTCCTCGCGCGACCGCGGCGTCCACAGCGGCAAGAGCCCCGTCGGTCTCGCCGCCGCGGCCGTCTACGCCGCCGCCCTCCTCACCAACGAGACGGTGACCCAGAGCGAGGTGAGCGAAGTCGCCAACATCAGCGAAGTGACGATCCGCAACCGGTACAAGGAGCTACTGGAAGCCAAGGGCGCGGCGGACGCGTAGCTACTGGAAGCCGCGGTCGACCCCGTCGCGTTCGACGAGGTCGTCGAGTTCGGCAGACAGAAGCCGTTCGGCCTCGTCGAACGTCTCCGAGAGGGCGTCGAGGTCCGCCGGTCGATCCGAGAGTTCGAACGCCATCGGCCCGTAGGCCGGGCTGTCGATGGCGTCCATCACGTCCCGAAACAGGTCGTCGGGCGTGGTCGGCGCCTCGGCGTGGACCTTGACCGTCTCCTCCAGCCGTCGGGCTTTCGATTCGGCCTCCGCCTCGTCCTCCGGCGGCGACTGGACGGCGAAGCGCCGACGAAGCTCCTCGGTCGGGAGGTGGGGATCGATATCGTCGTCGATCTTTCGGGCGACTTTCGCGCCGACGCCGCGGACGTCGTAGGGATTTTTCGCGTACGTCTTGAGGTGGTAGACGCCGACGCCGGAGTGGCCGAGATAGAGGTCCTCGCCGACGCCGTCCCGTCGCTGACCGGCGATGGCACGCCAGCCGTCGGGGTCGGCGTTCGCGGCGGTCACGTCGTCCAGGATGTCCTGCCAGTCTCTGACCCGCATGGGCCGGCGTTGGGGTGCGAGGCAAGTGAGTGTGTCGATCGGATGGCCTACATTGATACTCCGCGGGGCGCAAGCCCCGACGATGCCCGAAATCGAGATCACGCCCGAACAGCAGGAGCGTCTGCGCGCGCTTCAGGAGGACATCGCGCGCGACGTGGTCGGCAAGTACGGCCACGTCCGGCCCCGCGACGCCGTCGAGTACCTCCTCGACCGATACGAGGAGGACGACGAGCGTCCGGACGGGACCGCCGTCGCGGGGGACGCCGAGGTGGAAGTGGAGGCGGACGACGCGGCGTCGACCGACGAGGACGACGCCCCCGCCGGTGACGCCACGGCCCGCGTCGTCACCGAGGAGTCGAACGGCGACGCGACGGACGGGGCGTCGGACGACGGCGACGACGCCATGCTGAACGAGATGATGAGCCTGCTCGACACGCACGAGGACAAGTGGGGCGAGTCCTCCGGCGACGAGCGGTACGAGGTCGAGTTACCCGACGGCGAGACCGAGCAGGTGCGGACCAAAGACGACGTGAAGGCGCTGCTGTTCAAACACTACCGATGACGGGCGTGTTCGACCGGTTCCGGACCTGGTTCGGCTCGTTCTTCGGCGGAGGGGGTGCCGAGAGCGACGACGACGCCGGGTCGGCGGAACCGGAGCCACGAATCGAGGGGAGCGAGCCGACGGTCGTCCACCGCGACGACCGGCCGCTGGAGACGCCGGACACGCTGCCGGGGGACGCCGACGGACTGCGACTCGGCGGGGCGACCGATTCGACGACCACCGACCCCACGCCCGCCGACGCGACGACCACCGACCCCACACCCGCCGACGCGACGGCCACCGACCCCACACCCGCCGACGCGACGGCCACCGACCCCACGCCCGCCGATTCGGAGGCGGTGTCGATCCCCGACGCCGAAGCGGTCGCGACCGAGACGTCGCCGACGCCGAGAACGGCCGGGACGAGCACGGGCGAGGAGGGTGGCACCGGCGATACAGACGACGCCGACGAGGACGACGACGGCGATACCGACGACGCCGACGCGTTCGCGTGTTCGGTGTGTGGCACGACCGTCGAGGAACCGGTCGAGACGTGCCCACTCTGTCACTCCTCGGACGTGGAGCCGGTCGACGGCGGCCCGAACGGTGACTGAGCGTCCCCTCGCGGCCGACGAGCGCGAGTAACACAGGGTTTTTCGCTCCCGACCACCGACCGACGGGCGTGAATCTCCGCGGGACGATTCTGGACGTGGGCGAGGTGCGATCCGTCTCGACGCAGTACGGCGACCGGGAGCTAGCCGAGGTGACGGTTCGCCCGGACGACGAGCGGTCGGTCGCCGGCAGCGAGGCGAGCGTCGAGGTGACGCTCTGGGGCAAGTGGACCCACACCGTCGATCACGCCGCCGCGGGCATGGACCTCCTGGTGACGGCGGCGGAGGAAAACGAGTTCCGGGGCGAGCGGGGGTACGCCACGTCCGGCGACTCCTACGTCGTGCTCGAACCCGACGTGCTGGTCGACGTGACCGACGTTCGCTCGTGGGTGCAGTGCCCGCGGATGTACTACCTGAACAAACTCTCCGGCGTCCCCCTGGCCTATCCGGTGGTCAAGGGGACCATCGTCCACGAGGTGTTCGGCGACCTGTTGCGGGGGCGCGACCTGGACGAGGCCGTCGCGGACCACGTCGAGGCGGCGGGGCTGGAACTCGGGTTGCTGGGCCGCGAGGCCGACGAGGTGCGCGACGAGGTGCGGCGCAACGCCGCGGCCATCGAAGGCTGGCTGTCCCAGGGCACCCTCACCGAGGAGGACGAGTGGCGCTCGGAGTACACGCTCATCAGCCCCACCTTCGGCATCAAGGGCCGCGCCGACGCCCTCCGGCGGGGGACCCCGGTCGAACTCAAGACGGGCAAGAACACGAACCGCGAGCCACGCTTCCACGACAAGATCCAGGCGGCGACGTACGCACTCCTCCTCGGCGAGTCGGGCGACCCGCCGAACACCGGGACCTTGCTGTACACCAAGAACGCGGCGCTCGACCGGAGCGAGGAGAGCGGCGACCTCTCCCCGGCCAAGGAGTTCTCGGTCGGCCGCGGTTTGCTCGAGTTCGTCGTCCGGACGCGCAACGAGATCGCGGCCGCCGAGTGGGAACGCCGCGTCCCGACTGGCTACGAGGCAGACGCCAAATGCGAGTGGTGTTTCGAGCAGGACACCTGCATGGTCGTCTCCGGGCGGCTAGATCAGGAGTCGAAGGCCGGGCAGGTCGGGACCGCGATTCCCGAGGAGGAGCGGGAGTACTTCGCCGACTTCTACCGCGCCATCGAGGACGAGCGCCGCGCGGTTCACGACGAGTACCGGAAGCTGTGGGAGCAGGGGACCGAGGAACGCGCCGAGGCGGATCGGGCGCTGATCGACCTCGAACCGCTCGACCGGCGCGAACTGCCGAGCGGGGACTGGGAACTCCGGGCGCGCGTGCCGGACGGCGCCGTGTCGAAACTCCGCGAGGGCGACGTCGCCCTCGCGAGCGACGGTGACCCGGTTCGCGGCGACGCCGAACTCGGTCGCATCCGGTCGCTCGGCGACGAGGTGGTGGTCCGGACGGACGAACCGCTCGACGTGCGTCGACTCGACGTCTACCCCTCCGAACTCTCCGTCTCGCGGCAACTGACCGCGCTCCACGACGCCCTGTTGAAGGGCGATCCCGACCGCAAGGACGTGCTCTTCGGGCGGCGCGCGCCCGCGTTCGCCGAGGTAACCGAGACGTTCGTCGACAACAACGACGCCCAGAACGCCGCGGTGCGGCGGGCCGTGGGCGCCGACGACTTCGCGCTCGTCCACGGCCCGCCGGGGACGGGCAAGACCTACACCATCGCCCGCCTCGTGCGGGCGCTCGTCGACCGCGGCGAGCGCGTCCTCCTCTCGGCTTTCACGAACCGCGCGGTCGACAACGCCCTCGACGCGCTCCGGGATCAGGGCTTCGAGGACGTGGCCCGCGTCGGGACACGGACCGGCGTCCGCGAGGACATGCTCGACGTGCGCCTCGACCGACGGGGGGAGCCGAACGACCGGGCGTCGGCGCTCCGGTCGGCACCCGTCGTCGCCGCCACCACCGCCACCTGTGGCTCCCGCGTGCTCCGCGAGGAGGCGTTCGACGTCGCCGTCGTCGACGAGGCCTCACAACTGACCGAACCCGGGACGCTCGCGGCGATCAACCTCGCCGACCGGTTCGTCCTCGTCGGCGACCACCAGCAGCTCCCGCCGGTCGTCCAGTCGGGCGACGAACGCCTCCAGCGGTCGCTGTTCGAGCGCCTCCACGACGAACACCCCGACGCGTCGGTCATGCTCGACCGCCAGTACCGCATGAGCCAGCGCATCCAGGCGTTCGCCTCCCGGGAGTTCTACGACGGCGCGCTCCGGCCGGCGACGCCGGCCGTGGCGGGCGGGTCGCTCGTGGATCTGCCCGGCGTCGCCGACTCGCTCCCCGAGCACCTCCGGCAGGGCGTCCGCTTCGTCGACCCCGGCGGTCGACAGGAGGGCAACGCCAACCCCGTCGAGGCCGACCGGGTGGCCGCGGTCGTCGCGGAGTATCTCGACGCGGGCGTCGACCCCGACGACGTGGTGGTGATCGCTCCCTTCCGCGCGCAGGTGGCCGAGATAGAGCGCCGCGTGGACGTCGCCGTCGACACCGTCGACCGCTTCCAGGGGTCGAGCGCGGAGGTGGTCGTCGTCTCCTTCGTCGCCACCGGGGATCTCGACGGTCCCATCTTCGAGGACACTCGTCGGGTGAACGTGGCGCTCACTCGGGCGAAGCGGGCGCTCGTCCTCGTCGGCGACGCCGACGCGCTGGCGTCGGAGCCGTTCTACGCCCGGATGCTCGACTGGGCGCGACGCTGAACGAGGGGACGGTCAGAGATCCTTGCCGCCGTTCACGTCGATGACCTCGCCCGTGATGAACGACGAGCGGTCGCTGGCGAGGAAGGTGACGACCTCGGCGATCTCCGCCACGGTCCCGAGTCGGTCGAGCGGCGTGTCCGCCCGGATGGTGTCTTTGATCCTCTCGGGGAGTTCCTCGACCATCCGGGTCAGGATGAATCCGGGGGCGACGCAGTTGGCGGTCGAGCCCGTTGGGGCGAGTTCGAGCGCCAGCGTCCGGGTGAACCCGAAGATGCCGGCCTTGGCCGTCGCGTAGTTCGCCTGCCCGAAGTTCCCTTCCTTGCCGATGATGCTGGAGATGTTGACGAGTCGGCCCCCCTCGGCGGCGGCCAGGTCGTCGTAGAACGTCCGCGTGCAGTGGAAGGTTCCGTCGAGGTGGACGTCGAGGACGACGTCCCACTCCTCGTGGGACATCTCCTCGAACCGGACGTCCTGAGTGATGCCGGCGTTGTTCACCAGGACGTCGACCGACCCGAACGCGTCGTGGGCCGCCTCGCGCATCGCCTCGACCTCGTCGAGGTCCGTCACGTCGGCCTGGACCGAGATCGCCGACCCACCGGCCGCCTCGACGCGGTCGACGGTCTCCGCCGCCGCTTCTTCGGAACTCCGGTAGTTGACCACGACCTCGCAGCCGTCCGCGCCGAATCGCTCGGCGATGCCACGGCCGATTCCCTTCGATGCTCCCGTGACCACGCACGTCTTCGGTTCCATGACGGAATCTAGCGGGAGTAATCCGCAAAAGGTTTCGGCGACGGCGGTCCGGCGACCGACAGGTTGAGGCACGTTCACACGCCAGGTAGAAGTATGCGACTTCCGCTCGGGACCGGGACGGTCGAGGTGTCGCTCCCGGACTGCGAGGTTCGGACGGTCGAACGCCCAGGCGGCGACCCGGTCGATCCGGCCGACGCGGCGCGGGCGGCCCTCGACGACCCACACGGGCCGTCGCTCGACTCGCTCGTCGACGCCGGCGATTCGGTGACGGTCGTCGTCACCGACGTGACCCGCGCGACGCCCGACCGCGCGCTGGTCGACGCGATGCTGGAGCGGCTGCCCGACGTCGACGTGTCGATCCTCGTCGGTCTCGGCCTGCACCGCCCGATGACCGACGCGGAACTCCGCGACGCTCTCGGCGACCACGCCGACCTCGCCGTGAACCACGATCCCGAAGCGGCGGTGGCGGTGGGAACCGTTCGCGGCGTCGGTGAGGAACGGGTCCCCGTCCGCGTCCACCCGCTCGTCGCGGAGGCGGACCGGCTCCTGTCGACGGGGATGGTGGAACCCCACCAGTACGCGGGCTTCTCGGGCGGCGCGAAGACGGTCGCCGTCGGCGCCGGCGACGGCTCGCTCATCGGCTACACCCACGGTCCCGACGTGCTCTCGCACCCGGACGTCCGCCTCGGCCGCACGGAGGGGAACCCCTTCCGCGAGACGGTGGATCGCGCGGGCGACGCCGTCGGACTCGACTTCTGTCTGAACGTGACGAAGGGTCCGGACGGCGTCCTCGGCGCGAGCGCCGGGCGCCCGCGCGCCGTCGTCGCTGCGCTCGCCGAGACGGCGCGCGACGCGCTCTCGGTCCCCCTCGACGACACGTTCGACGCCGTGATCGGCGGCGTCGGGGCGCCGAAAGACGCCAACCTCTACCAGGCGACCCGCGCCGCCACCTACCTCCTCCTCGGCGACCACAACCCCGTCCGGGCCGGCGGACGGGTCGTCGTCCCCGCGCGCCTGAACGAGGGCGCGGGTGAAGGGACCGGCGAGCGGCGCTTCTACGAGCGCCTGCGGGAGGCACGGGACGCCGACGCGCTGTACGAGGAGATGCGTTCGGGCTACGATCCCGGCGCCCAGCGCGCGTTCGTCGTCGCCCGCGCCCTCCGGGCGGCCGACGTGTACGTGACGAACTCCGAGCACCCCGCGGTGGTCGAGGAGTGTCTGATGGGCGCCGCCGAACGGGTCGAGGACGCCGTCGAACCGGGAAGCGAAGTGCTGGTCGTCCCCGACGCGCTGAACACGCTGCTGGTCTAGTCCTCCTCGATCTCCGCCAGCACCCGCTCGTGGAACGTCCGGAGCGCGGCGCTCTCGTCCTCGGCGAGGACGGTGTCGCTGGCGGCGAGCGTCGCCAGACCGAACGCGCGGGGCGTCGGTGTCTCGACCGTCCGGTCGCCGATCTCGATCTGCCCCGCCCGAATCCGTTCGAGGACCGCCTCGATGCCCGCGACGTGGAGTTTGTCCTCCAGCAACTCGCGGTCCGTCTCCGCCACGACCGCGAAGTCGTCGAGTTCGTCGGCCAGCGAGAGGAGCGTCTCGCTCTCGACCTGCTGGCGGGCGGCCGACTTTTCGTACCCCTTGTACCGTTTCAGGATCATGAGCGAGCGCGTCGCGTTGATGCGGAAGTAGCGGGCGCGGAGGTCGGTGCCCCGAAGCGCCGCCCGGAGGTCGGCGCGGACGTCGTCGGGGTCGAGACCGCGGAGGAGACCGGGGACGTCGACCCGGCGGTTCAGCGGCATCGAGAGGACGAACCCGTTGTCGGCGACGGCGACGGTGACGTTCGCGTTCGACTCGCTCGCGCACTCGGCGGCGAGCAGTCGTGAGAGACCGTCGTTGAACCGACGGCCGTAGACGGTGTGGACGTAGTAGCGCCGGCGGTACGCCTCGCGGTCGCGTTCCTCCTCGACCGCGATGCGGGTCGGCGTCGACAGGCTCTCCGGACCGGCGAAGGCCACCTGCTGGCCGTAGAGGCGCGTCAGCGCGCGCACCGCCCGCTCGGAGAGCGGGGACTCGCGGAGCCAGACCCTGACGGCGGGCGCGCCGCCCGAATCGAGGCGGTCGAGGACGTCGCGCTGGAAGGCCAGGATCTCGCGCGCCAGGTCGTAGGCGAGCGGCAGGCGCTCGGAGTACCACGACGGCACCGTCGGGCGTTCGGCGGTGCGGTCGACGTACACCTTCGAACCCCGCCGGTAGCGAAACTCGAAGCGCTCGCCGCCGATGACGAACACGTCACCCGGATCGAGCGTGTCGAGGTAGTCCTCGTCGAGTTCGCCCACCCACTCGTCGCCGCCGCGGACGAACACGTCACACGAGAAGGAGTCGGGGATGGTGCCGACGTTGGTCAGGTAGATCATCCGCGCGAGACGGCCGCGCTTGCCGATCAGCCGCTCGCCGACGTCGAACTCGGGGTAGTGGTGGTCGCCGTCGGGCGGGTCGTTCGTGTCCCGCCACACCTTCGCGTAGACGTTGCGCTCCTCCAGCCCCTCGTAGTCGGCGGTGAGATAGCGGAGGAGGGTCTCGAACCGCGCGTCGTCGAAGTCGCGGTAGGGGTAGGCCCGGCGGAGCGTCGCCTTCACCTCGGTCTCGCGTCTGACGCCGTTGATCGCCATCCCGTAGACGTGCTGGGCGGCCACGTCGTAGGCGTTCTCGGGGACGAACGCGCGGTCGACGAACCCCTCCTCGGCCTTGCGGACCATCACCGCCGACTCCACGAGGTCGTCGCGGTCGAGCGCGATCACGCGCCCCTCGACGACCCGCCCGACCTGGTGGCCCGCGCGGCCGGCGCGCTGGAGGAGCGCCGCGACCGACTTCGGGGAGCCGACCTGCACCACCAGGTCGACGTGGGGCATGTCGACGCCGAGTTCGAGGCTCGTCGAGGTGGTGACCACGTCGAGATCGCCCCGCTTGAGGCCCTCCTCCACCGCCTGTCGGCGGGGGGCCGAGAGGCTGCCGTGGTGGCAGGCCGAATCGTCGTCGTCGTAGTCGAAGCGCTCGCGAAGCGCCTGCAGCGTCCGCTCCGCGCCCGACCGGGTGTTCGTGAAGACCAGCGTGTTGGTGTGGGCGTCGACGAGGTCGTGCAGTCGCTCGTAGAACCGGTCTCGGACGATCTCGTCCGGCGTGCCCACGAGGTCGTCGACCGGGCAGTCCACCCGGAGATCGAACTCGCGGGCGAAGCGGGCGTCGACGATTTCGCAGTCGCGGGCGGTCCCGTCGTCCCGACCGACCAGAAAGTCGGCCATCGTCTCCAGCGGTTCGACCGTCGCCGAACAGCCGATCCGGGTCGGCGAGCCGTCCGCGAGGGCTTCGAGACGCTCCAGCGACACCGAGAGGTGGGTGCCACGTTTGTTCGCCGCGAGCGCGTGAATCTCGTCGACGACGACGTACTCCACGGTTCGCAGTCGCTCCCTGAACTTCGGCGAGCCGAGCAGGATCGCCAGCGTCTCCGGGGTCGTGTTGAGGACGTGTGGCGTCTCCGCGAGCATCCCGCGACGCTCCGCGTCGGCGGTGTCGCCGTGGCGGATGGCGTGGCGCACCTCGGTCGACTCGCCGCGGTCGGCCAGTCGCTCCCGGATGCCGTCGAGCGGGTCGCGCAGATTCCGGTGCACGTCGTTGGCGAGCGCCTTCAGCGGCGACACGTAGAGGCAGTAGACCGAACTCTCCAGCCCCTCGGCCCGTTCCCGCCGGAACAGTTCGTTGATGATGGCGGTGAAGGCCGCGAGCGTCTTGCCGCTCCCCGTCGGCGCACAGACCAGCGCGTTCTCGCCCTCGTGGACGAGCGGGATGGTCTCGCGCTGGGGCGGCGTGAAGAAGCCGCCGTTCTGGGGGACGTACGCGCCGAACCGGTCGACCCACCACTCGCGGACGGCGGGATCGAGGCGGGCGAGGACGTCGGTATCGGCGGCGTCGCCGGCGTCGACGCCGTCGGGGAGGGTCACGTCGGCCAGCGGGTCGGCGTCCCCGTCCATCGACTGGTGGTTGGTGCGGACGACCAAGTGGGTTGTGCCGGCCACGGAGACACAACGGTAAAGTCGCCAGTGGGAGTAGTGTCGGTATGGCAACCAAGAAGTTCACCCTCCTGGAACTCCACCTCGACGAGGGGTCGATCCAGGTCGGTCCCGCATCGCTCGGCACGAGCGACGAGTCCGCTCCCGACGACGGCGAGTCCGTCGCCGACGGCGAGACGGTCGAGGACGGCCGTTGCCCGGGACGCACGGCCGGCAAACTCCTCCTCGCCCTCCTCGCGCTCGCCCTCCTCGCCGCCGTCGTGAAGAAGGTCGTGGGCGGCGGCGACGACCTGGACGAACTCGAAGCACTCGCGGAGCTCGACGAAGACGAGACGTAGGCTCGCCACCGTATCCGGACCGCTTAAGCGACGGCCGTCGCATAGGGCGGGTATGACGGTATCGAGCGCACCGGGCAAAGTGTACCTCTTCGGCGAACACGCCGTGGTCTACGGCGAACCCGCCATCCCCTGTGCCATCGAGCGACGAGCGACGGTGAGCGTCGAGGCTCGCGACGACGACCACGTGCGCGTCGAGGCGTCGGACCTCAGCCTCGACGGCTTCACCGTCGAGTACGCGGGGTCGACCGACGACCGCCCGGACGTGGACGTGCCCGCGTCGCTGGTCGAGGCGGCGATGGGCTACGTCGACGCGGCGGTCGAACAGGCCCGCGACGCCGCCGACGCTCCCGACGCCGGCTTCGACATCACCGTCGAGAGCGAGATTCCGCTCGGCGCGGGGCTGGGGTCGTCGGCGGCGGTGACCGTCGCGGGCATCGACGCCGCGACACGCGAACTCGGCAGATCGCTCCCACCCGAAGAGATCGCGGAGCGAGCCTACCACGCCGAGGCCGCGGTCCAGAACGGGCAAGCGTCGCGGGCGGACACCTTCTGTTCGGCCGTCGGCGGCGCCGTCCGCGTCGAGGGCGACGACTGCCGCCGCGTCGACGCGCCGGATCTCCCCATCGTCGTCGGCTTCGACGGCGGCGCGGGCGACACCGGCGAACTCGTGGCGGGCGTCCGCGCGCTCAAAGAGCAGTACGACTTCGCCGACGACACCCTCGCGACCATCGGCGACATCGTCCGCACCGGCGAGCGCCTCCTCGATCCCGACCCCGAGACCGACGTGCCGGTCGAGGACCGCATCGCCGAAATCGGCCAGCTGATGGACTTCAACCACGGGCTGTTGGAGTCGCTCGGCGTCTCCTCGCGCTCGCTCGACAGCATGGTGTGGGCGGCGCGCGAGGCGGGCGCCCACGGCGCGAAGCTCACCGGCGCGGGCGGCGGCGGCTGTATCGCCGCGCTCGATCCCACCCCGGAGACGCTGACGGCGCTTCGATTCACGCCGGGCTGTGAGGAGGCGTTTCGCGCCGAACTGACCCCCGACGGCGTCCGGAGGCTGGGATGACGACCGTCTGCAAACTCGGTGGGAGCCTCATCACCGACAAGGAACGCACGGAGACGCTCGACGGCGCGGCGCTGTCGGCAGCGGCGGACGCCATCGCCGGGACCGACGACGACCTCGCACTCGTCCACGGGGCCGGGAGTTTCGGCCACCACTACGCGGAGAAACACGGCGTGAGCGTTGCCGAGGGCACCACGGACGCGGGCGCAATCCTGGAGATCCACGGCTCGATGACGACGCTCAACCGCTTCGTCCTCTCGCGTCTGCACGACTGCGACGTGCCCGCTCTGCCCGTCCACCCGCTCTCTGCCGGCGCACGGGACGCCGACGCCGCCCTCGACATGCCGATCCCCGCGGTGCGTCGGATGCTCGGCGAGGGGTTCGTCCCCGTCAGTCACGGCGACGTGATCACCCACGAGGGCCGGGGCGCGACGATCATCTCCGGCGACGAGGTCGTGGTGCGGTTCGCGGCGGGTCTCGACGCCGACCGGGTCGGTCTCTGTTCGACCGTCGACGGCGTCTACGACGCGAGCGGCGACGTGATCGACCACATCGACGGCTTCGACGCCGTCCGGGACGCGCTGGGCGGGAGCGACGCGACCGACGTGACCGGCGGCATGGCCGGAAAGGTACGCACCCTCCTCGAACTGGACGCCCCGGCCTACGTCTTCGGCGCCGACGACCTCACGACCTTCCTCCAGGGCGGCGAACCGGGCACGCGGATCGACTGACCGTCCCGTGCGCCGCCGACTCCTCCTCGCGACGCTCCCGCTCGCCGGCTGTCCCGGCGGGCAGGGCGATCCGATCACCGTCCTCGCCGTCGACCGGGACGACGCGGCACACGCGGTGGCGCGGGACGAACGGCTCGTGGTGGCGAACGCCGTCGACGTCGCGGGCGGCGACGTGACGGAACTCGGCGAGGCGCCGTGGCGTCGCGGCCGATATCGGGTGACGGTCCGCGTCGACGGCGAACCGGTCGTCGCGCGGTCGTTCGAGTCCGCGGAGTGGTTCAACCAACTCGACGTGGTGATCGACGCGGACGGGTCGGTCGAGCTGACCCGTGGGCGGGCCGCCTGACCCCCGAACTCATACGTTCGGCGGGGCTACCCGACACCGATGACCGACGACACCGTCCGCGTCTGGCTGGTCGAGCGCACCTACTCCGACGACGAGCAGAACCTCGTCATCCTCACCTACGCGACGCCGGACGGGACGCGCTACTTCCGGAAGGAGCGCGCGCTCACCTCCTTCAGCGACGTCCGCGACACGACGGCGGCGGTCGAGGCCGCGCCCGAGAACCTCGGCACGACGGACGCCGACCACCGCGAGGTGTACGCGGCCGAAGCGAAGCGGATGGCGGCCGAACACGACCCGGACGACGTGATCTAGTGGACTAACACTCCACCCGCAGCCCGTCCCGTGCGAAGCGCACGTCGCCGTCGTATCGCGCCGCCACCGCCGACAGCATCTCGTCGTGGCGTCCCTCCGTGTGTGGGTAGAGGTGAGTCAGATAGACCCGGCCGTAGTCGTGGCCGTCGAGAACGTCGCCGAGTGTCGACGGTGTCGGATGATTCGACACGTCCACGTCGTCGGGAAAGGAGCAGTCGTGGACGAACAGCGCCGACCCGTCGGCGAAGGCGGCGAGACCCTCGAACGCCTCGGTGTCGCTACTGATCGTCAGGTCGCCCTCGCCGTCGACGCCCGCGAACCGGTAGGCGAGACCGTCGACCGAGTGGCGCGTCTCGCGGGCCGACACGTCGAAGCCGGCGACGGCGAAGTCGTGGTCGCCGACCTCCCTGACGCGCACGTCGACCCGGCCGTCGAGGTAGTCGAAGGTGTCGAACAGGTCGTCGACGAGCGCCTTCGTCCCGGTCGGACCGACGACTTCGAGCCCCGCCTCGCCGGCCAACCACCGCGCTTTCACCAGCGCCAGAAGGTCGGAGACGTGATCGAGGTGGTGGTGAGTCAGGAGGACGGTCGACACCCCTTCGTAGCCCGGCTCGGTGGCGGCGAGGCGGTGGAGGACGCCGGCGCCGCAGTCGATCAGCAGGCGGCGGTCGCCGCGTTCGAGCAACAGGCCGGTCTGTGCCCGATCCGGGAGCGGCATCGCACTCCCCGTGCCGAGAAACGTGAGGCGCATGGCCGGGGGTGGGTCGGCACGAGTGAAATGGGTTCGGATGATCGGCGCCGTCGTCAGTCCGCGTCCGGCCCGTCGTCGGGGTCGAGACCGAGCGCGGCGGCCAGCCGACGGTTGATGACCCGCTCGACGATGCCGAGGAACACCTCGTCGTCGAGTTCGTAGTCGGCGAACAGGCCCAGCGGAATCTCGCCGCCGCCCATCTCGCGGTGGCCGCCGGCGCTCCCCACGTCGTCGAACGCCGCGCTGAGGGCGTTGCCGATATGCACCCGCGAGTCGGTCGAGCGGGCGCTGAGTTGCACCGCGGCGTCGACGATGCCGAACACGACCGCCGTCTCGACGCCTTCGAGCGTCGCGAGGTAGTCCGCGGCCTGCGGCAGAGCGTCGCGCTCGTTCGTGTGTCCGACGTGGGTGACGAGCGTCGCCCCGCGGACGATCCGGTTGTGGATCGCGTCGGCGATGGCGTCGACCGTCGCGCCGCTGACGGCGGGTGTCGACAGCCGACGCAACAGGTCGCGGTCGGTCAGATCGTAGAGCGACAGCACCGCCTCGTACTCGGCGGGGGTCGCCCCACGCAGGAAGCCCAGCGTCTCCCGCCGGATGGCAAAGGAGAGGGCGGTCGCGAGCGTCGTGTCGACCGTCACGTCGAGTTCGACGACGTACTCCACGAGGATGGTCGCGGTCGCGCCAATCGCCTCGCGGTGATCGACGAAGTGCGCGTCGATCTCCTCGGCCGGATGGTGGTCGATCACCACGTCGACCGGCGTCCCCGCCGGCACCTCGTTGTTCTCCCCGGGAATCGCGTGGTCGACGAAGGCCAGCAGCGAGCCGTCGGGACGGTCGCGTATCGTCGCCGGATCGAACGGCTGGAGATCGAGGTCGAGCAGGTTGACGAACGCGCGGTTCTGCTGGTGGGAGATCTGCCCGCTGTAGAGGATTCGTCGCTCGTCGATGCCGGCGGCGGCGGCGATACGACCCAGCGCGAGCGCGCTCGACAGACAGTCCGGATCGGGGTTGTTGTGACAGACGACGGTGAGCGTGTCGGCGTCGTCGAACAGGTCGTACAGCCTGCGGGCGGAACTCATCGGCATACCCTCGGTCTCCCGACGTAAGCCGCTGTTCAATCGAAGCCGAACTCGGCGGCGACCACGTCGCCGCGGGCGAAGTTCGACCCCACGTCGGTTATCTCGACCCGTACCGTCTCGCCGAGGGCGGCACCGTCGACGAGCACCGCGAAGTCGTCGACGTAGCCCACGCCGTCCCCTTCAGAACCGAGCTCCTCGATAGCCACGACGTGCGTCTCGCCGGACGTAACGGGACGGTCTTTCACGTGAATCAGTAGCACACACGCACGGAAAGTAGTTGTGGCGTCGACACTTTCCCGGGGTCGTCAGGGCGCGAGTCGGTTCTTCCGCCCCTTCATGTGTTCTTCGTAGTGTTCGAACGTGATAGGGCACCACTCGGCGGCCAGATCGAGGACGGACTCGGTCATCTCGCGGATCTCCCACTGGCTGTCGGCGGCGGCGCGCATGTCCGCGACGTGCATCAGCATCCGGGCGTTCATCGACATCACGATGTTGACCTCGGTGCCGATGGGGAGGACGAAGCGGGCGTCCTCGGGCGGCATCCCCAGATCGAGGAGTTCCTGATAGGATTCCACCGAATCGCGCACCGTCTCGCGGAAGATCCGTTCGCGTTCCGCGACCGTCTCCTCGTCGGCGGCGCCGCTCGACTGGTTGCGGCCGATCCAGTCGGGGTCGACCGCCGAGGGCGGCGTCACGACCATCGCACCCGCCTCCACCTCAGCGGGGTCGACGTCGTCGAACGAGACGTAGCGCATGCTCTGGATGTCGAAGCTGACGTGCCGGTGACGCGTGATCTGGGCCATGCACGACCGGCTGACCCCCTCGATGGCGAAGGTGGCCTGCGGGTGTTCGAACGGGCCGAAGTGGCCGTGGTCGAGCAGGTGGCCGATGAGCGTTCGCTTCTTCTCCGCCAGCGTCTCCCCCTCGATGCCCGCCATCGCCTCCTCGAACGAGATGTCGCCGACGAACTCGGAGAGGTAGTCGTTTCGCGCCGCCGTACAGATCGCGCGCTCCGGATCGGGCGTCGCTTCGAGCAGTGTGACCTCCATGGTTTCGAGGGAGACGGCGGGCCACCTAAACGTATTGGACAGGGTCAAGCCTCCCGCGCCAGTAGGGTCGGGCGTGACCTCCATCGAGAACCTCACGGACGGCGTGCAGGCGTTCACGAGCAACGTCTTCCTCGTGACCGGCGACCGAACCGCACTCGTCGACACGGGTGCCAACTTCGACGTGGTGTCGCGGATCGAGGAGCGCGTGGACGGTCTCGATACCGTCGTCCTCACCCACACCCACCGCGACCACGTCGGCAACGTCGACGCCGTCCGCTCGGCGTTCGGCGTCGAGACGGTCGGCTACGATCCCACCCACCCGGCCGTCGACGCCGAACTCGGCGGGACGATCCGACTGGGCGATCACGACTTCACCGTCCGCCACACGCCGGGACACAAGGACGACCACGTCTGCCTCTACGCGCCGGCGGCGAAGGTGTGTTTCGCGGGCGATCTGGTCTTCGCGGACGGCGCCTTCGGACGGACGGATCTGGAGGAGGGAGACCGCGAGGCGCTGATCCGGAGCATCGACGCCCTGCTGGAGACCGTCGATCCGGACCTCGCCGAACTCCACACCGGACACGGCCCGAGCGTGACGGAGAACGCCTACGCCACCATCGAACGCGCGGGGCAGGCGGCGCGGCGGTTCTAGTCCCTCAGGCCGTAGTATCCGGGGTCTTCGTCGGTCGGCGGTTCACCGATCACCAGGTCGTCGGCGTTGACCATCACCCACGGCACCGCCCAGTCGACGAGGACGGCCTCGGTCCCCTCGTCGACGTCGGCGTCGGGGTCGAGCCCCTGTAACAGGCGCGCAATCTCGTAGATGGTGTACATCTGCTCGGAATCGAGCAGTTCCTCGGGGGTGTAGAACTCGCAGGGGTAGATCCCGTCGAACGCGTCTTTGGGTCGGGGCATACGCGTGGGTAGACGGCCGTCCCCGTAAACGGTACCGGACGTCACTCGAAGAAGCGCCCGCGGTAGAACGTCGCGAGGTCCCTGTCGAAGTCGTCCAGACGGAGGATGTCGTCCGACGTGAGGTCGTCGTACTCCGCGACGTACGCTCGGGCGTCGTCCTCCGCGGCGAAGGGCAACGGGTTCCGTTGCATCGGGTCGTCCACCCGGTCGGCGTTCGTCTCTCGGACGAACCACGCCGTCGTCGCGTCGATCAGGTCCGTCGTCTCGTGGTCGTGCGCCCAGACGCCCGCGAACGTCGCCCCCTCGTGTGCCGCCTCGAAGTTGCCGGGGTCGACGTAGTAGGCGGCCATACAGCCCGACGAGCAGAAGAAGACGCGATCACCTGCCTCGACGGTCAACTGGGCGTTGTAGTCGGGGAACTTCGCGGGCATCATCTCACAGACCCCACACGAGGCGTCCTCCGGGACGTTCGCGGGGTCGGTCAGCGCCGTCGCCGTCTCGGTGCCGCCGTCTCCGCCGTCGCCCGCGCAACCGGCGAGTCCGGTCGCGAGTGCCCCCGCGGTGGCGACGAGTCGCCGTCGGGTGAGTGGTGGGTACGCCATGCCGAAGGGTACGGTCTCACGACGCTTGTACCGTCTGGTCGGCGCGTCGAAACCGACGCCGGACGGTGCGTGGCGTCGTCACTGATCGAACGGGTGCCAAAAAATGTCGGATCGGCCGAGTCGTCGCGTGCCGACGTGACTACTCGAAGAGCGCGACGGCCTGCTCGTAGCGAGCGCTCGGCTCCTCCCAGTCGACGACCTCGAAGAAGTTGTCCACGAAGTCGCCGCGGGCCGGACCGTAGTCGTGGTAGTAGGAGTGCTCCCAGACGTCGAGCGCGAGGATGGGGTGGCTGCCCCAGAGCGCGCCCTGGTCG
>Ga0207757_100072_pt1 | contig 82503 bp, 103 predicted proteins | sample A23P3SouthBayCA_2_FD_187752 | JGI IMG/M metagenome (GOLD analysis project Ga0207757, IMG submission 187752) | Aerobic enrichment media microbial communities from Eden Landing Ponds, California, USA - A23 P3 (2) (SPAdes) | ecosystem: Environmental > Aquatic > Marine > Unclassified | place... | reverse complement strand
CTCGCGGAGCGACGTCCTCCACATCCGGAAGGACGACAAGGTGTACGTCGTCGGCGACGACGCCCTCAACTTCGCGAACATCTTCAACGAGGAGACGCGACGCCCGATGCAACACGGTATCCTCTCCTCCGAGGAGTCCTCCGCCATCCCGATGATCAAGCTCATCACCGAACAGGTGGTGGGTCAGCCCAACCATCCCGGCGAGCGTCTCTACTTCTCCTCGCCCGCGGACCCCATCGACTCCGACCTGTCCACGCTCTATCACGAGAAGACCCTGGAGTCGATGCTGGGCGACATGGGCTACGAGACCGAACCCATCAACGAGGGGATGGCGGTCATCTACTCCGAACTCGCCAACCACAACTTCACCGGTCTGGGCGTCTCCTTCGGCGCGGGCATGACCAACGTCTGCCTGTCGTACTACGCCGTCCCCGTCATGAAGTTCTCCATCGCCCGCGGGGGCGACTGGATCGACGAGCAGGCCGCCCAGGCGACGGGCACCCCCGTCGACAAGGTCACCTCGATCAAGGAGGACGACTTCGAACTCGACTTCCGGACCGACGTGGGTGGCGTCGAGGGCGCGCTCGCGATCTACTACGAGAACCTGCTGGACTACGTCATCGAGAACATCGCCCGCGAGGTCGACGAGGAGGACGTGGAGGAGGACCTCGACGTCCCCGTCGTCGTCACCGGCGGTACGTCCAGTCCGCGCGGCTTCGAGAAACTGTTCGAGGACCACCTCCGCGACGCCTCGATCCCGTTCTCGATCAGCGAGGTGCAGAGCGTCGACGAACCGCTCTACAGCGTCGCCCGCGGTGCACTCGTCGCCGCCCGTTCCGACGAGGAACAGGGAGAGGGAGAGAGCGGTGATCGGCAGGCCCAGGAGTCGCCCGCGGAAGACTGATCCGGACGGACTCGCGTTGATTCGACGCCGTCCCGACGGTCGTTAGCTCCCGCTCGGATCGGCTTCGACGCTGTCGTCGGCCGTATCGTCGTCGGTGTCGCCCGTGCTGTCTTCGGTCGTGTCGTCGTCGGTCGTATCGTCGTCGGTGTCGCCCGTGCTGTCTTCGGTCGTATCGTCGTCGGTCGTATCGTCGTCGGTGTCGCCCGTGTCGTCGTCATCAGTCTCCTCGCCCCGGGTGCCATGCTCTCCGTCGGACGTTCGACGCGCGTAGAAGCGCTGGAGTGCGTCGTCCCACGACTCCCCGTTCGAGCCGGCGGCGGGGCGCGAGAGGGGCGGTTGGAGTTCGATGCCCGGGGACTCCTCGCTGCCGTGGGCGCGGTAGAAACGCCGGAGCGCGTCGTTCCACGACTCGACCGTCCGGGGGTCGCCACGGTGTTCGGCCGCGATACCGACGTAGCCGCAGTCCTCACAGACGGACGCCTCCTCCCCGCCCAAGGCGTACGTGGCGAGCGTGCCACCGCACTGCGGACAGTCCATGCCACCGGATTTCCCCGCCACCTATTTAGCCTTCACCCACAGTCACCGAGCGCCGCCGTTCGGACGCCCGCCCCCAGGGTCTACATTTATGTGTCCGTTCGTCCAACACTCAACGTAGTGACACCCAATCGGAAACGCGTCACGGTCGCCGTCCTGGTCGTCCTCGCTGTCGGCGCAGTCGCCCTCCCCGCAGTCGCCGTGAGTGAACCCCGAGACAAACCCTCCGACACCCGCCCCCCGGTTCAAGTGTACGTCAGCGAGACGTTGAACATCTCGGCGGTGCAACTCTCCGGTGACGGCACCGTCGGGACCGAAGAGACGACGTTCAACCCCGTCGGCGGCGGATCGTCGTTCACGGTCGATCCGACGAACGCCGACTTCAGCGGCGTCGAGCCCGGCGCGTACTACGCCGAGAGCGACGACGACACACGAGCGGATCTACAAGTCGTCCAGCCCCGGGTTACCAGGCTCCGCATCCTCGAATCACGGTCACGCGACGTCACCAACGAGCAGGTCGATCAGGAGCATCTGACCCAGATGACGGTTCTGGCCCAGTACGACTTCGAGGAGGCGGACCGACTCGACATCTCCGTCGTCGGACCGTCCGGCGACGAAGTCGCCACCGGCCGAATCACCGTGAGTAACGAGCGGATCACGTTCGATATCGAATCGCCGACACCGGGCGTCTACACGGTCACCGCCACGGGAAGCGACATCGAGGCCGGGACGCGGACGGCGACGGTACGGGTCAGAGGTGCTACCGCGACGCCGACGCCGACGGCCACGTCGACGCCGACTGCTACGGCGACGCCGACGGCCACGGCGACGCCGACGGCTACCTCGACGCCGACTGCTACGGCGACGCCGACGGCCACGGCAAGCCCGACGGCTACCTCGACGCCGACTGCTACGGCGACGCCCACCGCGAGTGATGGCCCTGGATTCGGCGTCGTCGCAGCCCTCCTCGCGCTGCTCGCGACGGCGTTGCTCGTCCGGCGGCGCTGAACGTCCCCGTCGCGGTTAATCGACCGACTGTGTCCGCTCGAATCGGTACGCCGGCAGCCGGAGTTCGTCGAGTTCCGGCATGTGTTTGACGTTGTAGACGACCTGCATCTCGGCCGTCGCCGGCGCGCCGATACAGGAAAGTTGGATGCCGCGGTCCATCATCTCCGGGGAGAGTACGTGATCGATGGGGACCGTCATCTCGCCCGTGACGACGGCGACGGCGCAGTTCGCACAGGCACCGCCACGGCACGCGTAAGGCCACGCGAATCCGCGATTTTCGGCCGCTTCGAGCAGGGTCTCGCCGGGTTCGACGAGGAACTCGCCGTAGTCCCGTGGATCGAGGTCGGCGTCGGCCGCGGCGGCGAACAGATCCGCGTCGTCGATTGACCATCCGCGGTCGGCGATCACCTCGTAGTTGAGGTATTCGACGCGAGAGCCGGCGTCGTGGTGGTGGTCGGCCGCCTCGACGCCGTCGCTCTCGGCGCCCGGGACCGTCTCGTCGCTCCGCATCGCAACGATCCGTTCGTAGGCCTCCTTCACTCGCTGGAACGCGCGCGCAGAACCGCCCTGGTCCGGATGCGTCTCCATCACTCGCCGGCGGTACGCCTGATCGACCTCCCCGTCGTCGGCATCCGGATCGACCCCCAGAATCTCGAACGGAGCGTCCACACCTGGGGGTAGGGCGTGGGGCGCATAAATGGTCGGTGACGGCGGCTCCGTTCGATTGCTCGGCTCTCGGTGGCTCCTGCCCTCGGGGATCGAGCGACCATCGTCAAAAACAGTTGGTATTTTGGCACTGGCTCCGGGGGACTCACTAATGGCCGAACTCAAACGGGCGGTGGGGCTGTTGGAGGCGTCCGTGTATGGCGTTGGTCTCATCCTTGGGGCGGGTATTTATGCCATCCTGGGCGAGGCAGTGGCCGAAACCGGCGAGTCGATTATCGTCTCGTTTCTACTCGCCGCCGGCGTCGCGACCTTCACTGGGTTAAGCTACGCAGAACTCGCCTCACGCTATCCAAAAGGCGAAGGCGAGTATCTCTACGCGTGGGCGGCGTTCGAGAACAAGCGGGTTTCCGAAGTGACCGCGATACTCCGTGTGCTCACCGGGATCATCGCTGCGGCGGCGGTCGCCCTCGCCTTCGGGCAGTACTTCGCCGCCTTCGTCCCCCTCTCCAGCGTCCCAGTTGCGATCGGCGTTCTCGTCGTGATGTCGGCGATCAACTTCTGGGGAATCGAAACCTCCGCCCGGATCAATCTGCTGTTCACCGCAATCGAAGTCGCCGGACTCCTATTTATCATCGTCATCGGCGCTCGAACGTGGGGAACCGTCGGAATCACGGCGTTCGAGCACGGGATCGCCGGCGTGTTCAGTGCGACGTTTCTCCTGTTTTTCGCGTATACGGGGTTCGAAGCGTTGGTCAATATCGCGGAAGAAATGAAAGCACCGTCGGAAACGATCCCTCGGGCGATTGGCATCTCGATTGGGCTTTCGACGGTCGTCTATCTGTTGGTCGGGCTGTCCGCGCTCGGATTGGTGGACTGGAACGTACTCGGCGACTCACAGGCCCCACTGGCTGCGGTTGCGTTAGCGGGATGGGGCGAAGACGCCTTCGTCGTTCTCTCCGCGATTGCGCTGTTCGCAACGGCAAACACGGTGTTGATCTTGCTCGTCTCCACGTCGCGGGTCATCTATGGGGTCTCGAAAGCGGAATATAACTCGTTTCCGGCCGTGTTCGCCCGAGTCCATCCGAATCGGAAGACTCCGTACGTCGCAGTTAGTTTGATCGCAGTCGTTACGATCCCGTTCGCTCTGGTGGGTGATCTCGGAGTCGTTGCCGAGCTCGCGAACCTCGCACTGCTTACCGTGTTCGTCGTCGTGAATCTATCGTTGCTCAAGCTCCGATACGGCGGAGACGCTCAGGAAACCGGGTATCGAACGCCCCTAAATGTTGGACGATTCTCGATAACGGCGTTCCTCGGGCTGACCACGAGCGTCGGCTTGATTCTCTTCTATCTAGCCCAGGCTGTCGAGTCCGCCACGATCTGGTGAGTTACGGGTTGCAGTTCACCCACCTCCGATATCATCCGCGCCGGGAATCGTTCCCCGAGCGAGCGAGTCGCGGCCGTAGTACGCAACGAGGGCGACGACGACGAGCAACTGTACCGCCAACTGGACCGTCACGACCGTTCCAACTGCGGTTTCGTCGATCACGCCGTCGACGACGATCAGCTCCGGCGCGAGCGGCAGCAGTATATCGGCGGTGTTCGCCATCGCATGCAGCACCATCACGATCAGCACGCTTCCCGTGCCGTTGTACGCCCACGCGAGGACGACGGACAAGAGGACGATGCCGACGAACCACCCGATCTGGTTGACGAGCGTGAATCCCGAATGCGGAGTGATCGGAATGAGAAAGTACGGGAGATGCCAGCCGGCCCAGACCACGCCGACGACGAGACTCGCCGTCAGCGCACTGTAGCGGTCGTTCAGATAGGGTTGGGCGAACCCTCGCCACCCTGGCTCTTCGTTCAACCCCCCGCTGACCGTCAGCCCGAAGACGAACACGATGGCGATCAGAACGGGCGACTGTGTGGGTTGATCGAGATCGACCGGCCCACCAATCGCCACGAGAACGACCGTCGTGACGCCGATGATAGCGAGTGGGACGCCGAAGGCGGCGACCCACCACGGCCAGCCGACCCGCCAGCGAACGATCTGGCGAGCCCACGCCCGAACGTCGTCGCCCCGCAGCCACGTCACCACGGCGGCGCTCACCGGCGGGCCGAAACTGCCGATGTAGATGAGAATCCATGGCGCCCAACTCTCTTCCATGAACGCGGCGGGTGCCGAAATGATCCACGTGTAGGCGTACGCACCCAGGAAAAAGGCACCCACCGGATGGTCATCTACCCATGGAATCCGGCCGTTTGCCATACAATGGAATCGCAGACTGAAACGATAACTCTGTGGGGGATACACAGCGGGCGGCGCGCTCTATTGCGTGGAGAGTGCTCCGCGCTGAACCACGCTGTACGACGTGAGCAATCGACTGAGAAACGCCACGCACCTCACCACGGAGCGGCGCTACGGCCATTTCGAAACGATATCACGTCTATCAATATGTGACGATGTCGAGTCCTTCGATGTCCCGAAAGTCGCTGTCGTTCGTCGCGACCGGTTCATTCAGCGCCGTCCCGTGAGCGGCGACGATGGAGTCTACCCCGTCCAAATTCCTGAGACTATCAGCTGAGTTGTGCTTCCCCCGGAGCGTGCCCGCCCTCCGGGCGATGTGATCGTCGATGTCGACGGTGATCATCCCGTTCGTGATCCCCGAATACTTTCGACGGGGTGTCGAGGAATACTCGGCGTCCTCGAGCTTCCCGAGTCCGTAGAACAGTTCCCAGATCACCGCCGTCGGCAAGCGCACCGGCTCTACCGAGGCATCCGTCTCCCGCGCGAGAGCGAGGGCGCTCGAGTCTCGCTCGACGAGCGCACCGACGTAGTTGGTATCGACGATCACGTCGGGAGTTCGTCATCCAGTTCGGCGAAATCGTCCTCGTCGTCGATCTCTCGGAGCGTCGCTGCCACTTTCTCCCGGTCGGCGTCGTCGATGTCGTCCCATCCCTCGGTCGCCCACTCATACAGACTGAAGTCCCGTCCCGGTCGCTCGGCCGTCTCTCCGAGTGTTTCGTCCTCACGCTGTTTGCTCTTGAGATAGGCGTGATAGGACTCACTCACCCGAATCTGCTTCGTTCCTATACTCGTTTGTTGACCCTGTCGACACGAAAATCTATCGTCGAGACGGGTAGCGGTTCTTCCCGGTCGCCGCTGAACTGTTCAGCAGCGGGTGAGAGCGGTCTGACCCCCGCAGCAATTCCGGAAACGCACCGCTCAGCCAATTCAATTCACCCAGCACTAACGGAGACGTATTCACCGGGAGGGAGACTCGCGTGTTAGTGGCGGCTTGGAGGGGTGGAGCACGACCACAGCTTTAGCTAACGGGAGGCGCTACACCCCTTTCTCAGTGACCACCGACCGAAAGGGAGGCGCGGGCAGGGAGGGGATACGGCACCGCACGGTTCTCATACGCTTCACTCCCCGCGTGTAGCCGCTCCCCCGGCATCGTCTCGTCGCGTTCGGGCTCGCGGCGCTCGATGACGATCGCGCGGGCGCTTCAGTCGTCGTCCTTACGGCCACCGAACACCGTCGCTCACGGACTGAAATGCGGGAAAAGTGGGCCGGCACGAATTTGAATCGTGGTTACGGCCACCCGAAGGCCGAAGGATACCAAGCTACCCCACCGGCCCGCGGTCGAACGAACGCCAGCGGCGAGTTTAACAGTTGTGATTCTTCGTTTCAGTACGACCGAAATCCGTCGGTGTCGAGGTAGTTGTGCGCGACGGTGACGGCGTGATCGGCGTGGAGCGGCTTCGGGCCGAGGCGCACGCGAGCGTCGGCACGGTCGGCCAGCAGGTCGGTCTCCGCCGGCGCGAAGTCGTGGTGGTCGGAGAGGACGAAGACGGGATCGGACGGCGGGTCGTAGTCGACGACGGGCGTGCCGTCCTCGTGGAGGTGGACGAGCGTCGTGGCAGGGGTGAGGGCGTCGAGGGTGGTCTCGAACCCGCGGCGACGGATCGAGACGCCGGGGCTCGACTCGACGGGCTGGTGGCCGATTGCGTCCTCGCGGCGCTCCAGTGCGCCCCGGATCAGCGCGGCCGTGCTCCGCTCGTCGGGATTGAGACGACGGAGGTCGCTCCCTTCGAAGGTGACGGTGAACGAGTCGGCGAGGACGAGGTGGACGCGGGTCTCATCGCGGATGGCGTGCGAGAGGAAGAAGGCGGAGGTGACACACCGACAGAGCACGTCGAGACGACCGGCCGCGCCCGCGAGGTCGTCGAGCGCGAAATCGGGGGTGGTAGGCGCGTCGTGACCGACGACGACGAACTGGCGCATGGGCGCCCTGCGTCCCCGTCGGCCTTGGCTCATTCGATACGGACGGTCGTCGTCGCGGCGAGTCGGGTCGACGGGTCGTCGACGAGGAGGCGCGCGCCGAGGGTGTGTTCGCCGGCGTCGGCGGCGATCCACTCGTCGGCGGCGACCCGGACGCGCTGGTACCAGACGGTCTCGAACGTCTTGGTCTCGCGGCGGGCGAAGCGGAGGCTCCCGTCGTCGTCGGGGAGGGCGTCGACCTCCGAGGCGCGATCCACGCCGTCGACCGACCACGTCCACGGGACGGGGGCGCGGGTCCGCAGGCGAAGCGGGAGGGGGAGGCGGTTGCGGACGGTGACGCGGAGGCGAACGGGCTCGTCGGGTGCGTAGCGCGTGCGGTCGGTGTCGCAGTCGACGACGACGGCACGCCGGCGCAGGGATCGGGGGAGTAGCGCGTGACTCGCCTTCGCCGCGTCGAACGACCGGGTCGCCGCCGGGCGGGGCGACGGGGTGGTCGGGTCCTCGTCGTCGCGGGCGAGCGCGTCCGTGCGCTCGACGCGGCGTCGGGTCACGCTCCCTCCGTCCCCGTCTCGTCGGCCAGTCGATTGTAGTACGGACAGGCGATGGCGTGCTCGCCCGCGTCGTCGACGGCCGCCGGGTCGGGGTGGTCGTCCCACTCGCCACAGTCGTCCTGGACGACGGGACAGCGGGTGTGGAACTTGCAGCCGGACGGGGGGTCGGTCGCGGACGGGACGGCGCCGTCGAGGACGACCCGGTCGCGCTCCCACCGGGGGTCCGGCTCCGGGACGGCCGAGAGGAGTGACCACGTGTACGGGTGATAGGGGGGCGAGAACACCGCTTCGACGGTCCCGACTTCGACGAGTTCGCCGAGATACATCACCGCCACCCGGTCGGCGATCTGCTGGACGACCGAGAGGTCGTGGGCGACGACGAGGGAGGTGAGACCGAACTCCGCTTTGAGATCCGAGAGCAGATTGAGGATCGACGCCTGCACGGAGACGTCGAGGGCGCTGACGGGTTCGTCCCAGACGACGAACTCGGGGTCGACGGCGAGCGCGCGGGCGATGCCGACGCGCTGGCACTGGCCCCCGGAGAGTTCGCGCGGGTAGCGGCCGGCGTGGCTCGGGCGGAGCCCGACCGTCTCCAGCAGCTCCGCGACGCGCCGGTCGCGGTCGGCGCCGGTGGCGACGCCGTGGACCGCCAGTGCCTCGCCGACCGCGTCGCCGACGGTGAGACGCGGATCGAGGCTGGCCGTTGGGTTCTGGAAGACGTACTGGAGGTCGCGCCGGCGCTCGCGGAGTTCGGCGGCCGAGAGGGCGGCGAGGTCGTCGCCCCGGTGGCGGACCGTCCCCGCAGTGGGTTCTTCGAGGTGGACGAGCGCCCGGCCGAGCGTGCTCTTGCCACACCCCGACTCGCCGACGAGCGCGAGCGTCTCGCCGGCACGGATTTCGAGGTCGACGCCGTCGACGGCGCGCACCCACCGGCGGCGACCGAGCAGGCGCGCGAGGAAGCTCTCTTCGGTGGGGTAGTGTTTGACCAGCCCCTCGGCCCTGAGGAGTGGCGCGGTCACGGCTCACCGCCCTCCACGTAGAAGTCGAGGTCGCCGTCGAAGTCGGCGTCGTCGAGGTAGGCGAGACAGGCGGCGCGGTGAGCATCGTCCCCGTCGACCGCGGCGAGCGGCGGGTCCCGCTTCGTGCAGGCGTCCTCGGCGTACGGGCAGCGCGGATGGAAGCGACACCCCGGCGGCGGCGAGGCGAGATCCGGGGTCGTGCCCGGCAGCGTCGCGAGGCGGTCGCGGTCGTCGCCGATCCGCGGCACCGCGCTCAGGAGACCGGCGGTGTAGGGATGCTTCGGGTGGTAGAACAGGTCGTCGACGGGCGCCCGCTCGACGGCCTGTCCGGCGTACATCACGAGCACGCGGTCGCAGAACTCGGCGACGACGCCGAGGTCGTGGGAGATCAACTGGACCGCGAGGTCGTCGGCCGCGAGGTCGTCGAGCAGGTCGAGCAGCTGCGCCTGGATCGTCACGTCGAGTCCCGTGGTGGGTTCGTCGGCGATCAGCAGGGCGGGATCGCCAGCGAGCGCGATGGCGACGACGACCCGCTGGGCCATGCCGCCCGAGAACTCGTGGGGGTACTGGCTGGCGCGGGTCGCGGGGTCGGGGATGCCGACCCGGTCGAGCAGGTCGACGGCGCGGTCGTGGGCGGCGTCGCCCTCGCGGTCGGTGTGGACGCGCACTGCCTCCGCGACCTGCTCGCCCACCGTGTAGACGGGGTTGAGCGCCGTCTCGGGGTCCTGGAACACCACGCCGACCTCGCCGCCGCGGATGCGGCGGAGTCGCTCCGGGGTGGCGTCGAGTAGCTCCTCGCCGTCGAAGCGGATCGATCCCCCCTCGATCCGACCCGGCGGGTCGAGGAGGTCGAGGACCGCGAGCGCGGCGACGGTCTTGCCCGCGCCGCTCTCGCCGACGACGCCGAGGCGCTCGCCGCACCCGAGCGTGTAGGAGAGACCGTCGACCGCCCGCACCACGCCGCCCTCGGTGTAGAAGCGCACGTCGAGATTCTCGACCTCCAGCAGTGCCATCAGCGCGCCTCCCGCGTGCGGTACGCGTCGGTGTCGGGATCGAGCGCCGACCGGACCCCGTCGCCGACGAGGTTGATCGAGAGGACGAACAGGAAGATGGCGAGACCGGGGAAGACGGTGACCCACCACTCGCCGCCGACGAGCGTGTCGCGGCCGGCCGAGAGCATCGAGCCCCACTCGGCGGTGCCGGGCTGGAGACCGAGACCGAGGAAGCCGAGCGCGGCCGCCGAGAGGACGACGGTGCCGACGTTGAGCGTCGCCTGGACGACGACGGGCGCGACGGCGTTGGGGACGACGTGGCGCGTGAGGATTCGCCGGTCGCTCGCGCCGAGCGCCCGCGCCGCGAGCACGTAGTCGCGCTCGGCGACGCTCAACACCTCGCCCCGGAGGAGGCGGGCGTAGCCGATCCAGCCGACGGCGACGAGCGCACCCACGAGTCGCCAGAAGCCCTGGCCGAAGACGGCCACGAGTGCGATGGCGAGGACGAGAAAGGGGAAGGCATAGAGCACGTCGACGAGGCGCATGATCGCCTCGTCGACCCAACCGCCGGCGTAGCCCGCGAGCGCGCCGAGGGGGACGCCGACGAGGAGCGCGAGGGAGACGGCGATGACCCCGATAGAGAGGCTGTACCGGCCGCCGTAGACGACCCGGGAGAAGACGTCGCGGCCGGCCCAGTCGGTGCCGAAGGGGTGGGAAAGCGACGGGGGACGGTAGGCGGGCGCGACGCCGGACGCCGACGGATCGTACGGTGCGAGCGCGACCGGCTGGACGACGACGCCCCCGATCTCGACCGGGCGAGCGAAGACGGCCAGGAGGACCATGACGACGATGACGACGAGACCGGCGAGGGCGGCGCGGTCGCGACGGAACCGCGCCCAGGCGCGCGCTCGGCGGTCGGTCACGGGGACGGTGTCGCCCGCCGCGGTCGACGCGTCGGCGTCGTCCTCGGCGGCGGCGTCGAACCCGCGAACGCGGAGGCGGCCGCGGCCGTCGAGTGGATCTCGTGACATGATCAGTCGGTGATGCGGGGGTCGAGCCGGGCGTACGGCAGGTCGGCGAGGAGGGTGGCGACGACGACGGCGGTCGCCGTGTCGTCGACGACCGTCGGACGGTCGTCACCGGGGGCTGCCCGGTGTTGGTCCCCGGCGGCCGCCAGCGGTGTCGGCGACGGCTCGCTGTCCGCGTCGAACGGCCGCACGAAACGTCGATACCGGTCGAGGGGTGGCGTACTCATGATCAGTAGGTGATGCGGGGGTCGAGCCAGGCGTACAGCAGGTCGGCGAGGAGGTTGGCGACGACGACGGCGGTCGCCACGAGCAACACCACCGCCTGCACGACGGGGAAGTCGCGCTGGAGGATGGCGCGCACGAGGAGGCGGCCGAGACCGGGCCAGGAGAACACGCGCTCGACGACGACGGCCCCGTCGAGGAGGAAGGCGACCTGGACGGCGGCGACGGTGACGACCGAGATCAGGGAGTTGCGCAGGACGTGTTTGACGATCACGGTCCGTTCGTCGAGTCCCTTCGCGCGGGCGGTCCGGACGTAGTCCTGACGGAGCTGTTCGGTGACGGCCGAGCGGGTGAGCCGGGTGAACAGCGCGGCCGAGGCGGTGCCGAGGGTGACGGCGGGGAGAACGAGGAAGGCGAGCGACTCGGGGGCGAGGAGGGGCGCGACGGGCGGGATGACGGGGACGAGGTCGAGGTGGACGCCGAACAGGAGGATGAGCAGGAGACCGAGCCAGAAGTTGGGGGTGGCGATGCCGGCGAGCGCCAGGACGCGGCTCCCCTCGTCGAGGAGGGTGCCCCGGCGGACGGCGGCGACGGCGCCCGCGGGCACGCCGACGAGGACGGCGATCAGGAAGGCGATGCCGCCGAGGGCGAGCGTCTCGGGGATGCGTTCGGCGACGGCGGCGCTCACGCTCCGGTCGGAGACGACGCGCTCGCCGAAGTCGAGGTGGAGGACGTCGTTCAGCCAGAGGAGATACTGGCGCCAGAGGGGTTCGTCGAGGTGGTACTGGGCGCGGAGCGATGCCCGGAGTTCCGGCGTCGCTTCCTGAAACTGGAGGACGTAGTCGACGGGCGTCCCCGGCAGGAGCTTCACGAGACCGAAGGTGAGCACGGAGACGCCGACGAGGATGGGGAGGGTGAGGAGCGTCCGCCGGACGACGTACCGCCGGAGCGACATCGTTACCCGCCTCCGACGGTGGTGTACGTGCCCGCCCAGGGGGCGTAGATGGCGGTGAACTCGCCCGAATCCAGCGGGTAGGTGCGGAAGCCGTCGACGACGTCGGAGCGAAACGCCTCGATGCGGGTGCCGAAGCGGACGAATCCGACGGGGGCGTCGGCGACGACCTGCCGCTGGGCCTGCTCGTAGAGGGCGCGGCGCTCGGCGGTGTCGTAGGTAGTGAGCGCCTCGTCGAGCAGGCGATCCACCTCCTCGTTGGCGTAGTGGGCGGCGTTACAGCACGACGGCGTGGCCTGCCCGCCGTAGAAGAGGGGCCGCAGGTAGGAGTCGGGGTCCCAGCCGCCGGACCAGCCGAGCGCCATCATCGCGTCCGAGCGGTGCGAGTCGCCCGCGAGCACGCGCTCGATGTAGGTGTTCCACTCGAACTGTTCGAGGGAGACGTCGAAGAAGTCGGTTCGATTCAGTTCGTCGCGGACGAGCTGGGCCCACCGCACCCGGTCGCCGGTCTCGTTGGTGACGATGGTGGTCTCGTAGGGGACCGAGATATCGAGGTCGGCGAACCCCGACGCGAGCAACTCGCGTGCTCGTTCGGGATCGTAGCGCATGTACTCGTCTGCCATCTCCTGTAGAAACGACTCGGAGGTGTACTCCTCGAGCAGGGGTGAGATGGGGGCGTACGCCGGTCGGCCGACGCCGCCGTACACCGACGAGATGATCTCCTCGCGGGGGAGCAGTCGGGAGATGCCCTCGCGGACGTCGCGGTTCGAGAACGGGGGAGTCGCGAGCGGGTAGACGAGCATCTCGAAGCCGCCGGCGAGGCGGTCGGAGACGGTGATGGCGTCGTCCTCGCGCAAGTCGGTAACCGCGTCGGTCGGCGGGTTGTTGGCGAGGTCGATGTCGCCCGACTGCAGGGCCGCTAGCTGCGACGACTGTTCGACGATGATGCGGAAGGTGAGCGTCTCGATTGGCGGCGTCGCGGGCGCCGCGTCGCCGTCGTACCAGTAGTCGTCGTTGCGAGTGAGTCGGAAGAGGCGGTCGGGTTCGTGCGTATCGAAGGCGTACGGGCCGGTTCCGACTGGACCGTCGGAGAGGTCGAGTTCTCCCGTCGCGGCCGCTTCGGGGACGATTGGGACGCCCCCGAGCGAGCGTTCGAGCGGCGCGTACGGCTCGGCGAGCGACAAGTCGAGCGTGTGGTCGTCGCGGATCGTCGCGCCGTCGTACCAGAGAAACACGTCGGACTCGCGGGGCGTCCCCTCGTAGCGCTCGAAAGTAGCTTTCACGTCGGCCGCGGTGAGGTCGGTGCCGTCGTGGAAAGAGACGCCCTCGCGAAGCGAGATGCGCCAGGTGAGGTCGTCCCGCTGGTCGAGCGAGGTGGCGAGCGCCGGTCGAACGGTCCCCTCGAAGTCTATCGCGACCAGAGCGTCGTAGACGAGGTCGAACGCCTTGCGGGAGGTCGTGTCGTTCGCCAGCGTCGGGTCGTAGGTGCTCACGTCGGCGCCGAGCGTCGCGACGAGTTCCGAGTCGTCGTCGCCGCCGGTACAGCCGGCGAGGCCGGCGACGCTCGCCGCCCCCACCCATCGCAGAAGTCGGCGACGCGATGTGGTGACCGGAGGCATACTACCAGTCCTGCGGCCGACGCCGAAATATGCTACGGTCGGCGGGGTGCGACGGGCGGTGGCGACCGTCAGGCGGGAGCGGGGGTCGGCGGTGGCGTCGGTTCGCCGCTGTCGCCCTCGGCCGGCGGTCGTTGCGGTCCCGCCGGCTCCGGCTCCGGCTCTGCCGGTGCGCCCGCTCGCTTCTCGCCGTCGACGAGGAAGTCCGCGAGGTTGCCGATCAGCACCTCGTTGTCAGCGTCGTAGGCGTTCTCGCGGGTGACGAAGTCGGTGTCGCCGACGGCGACGACGTTGCCGCTACGCGCGAGTACGGCGTACTCGCCGGGGTCGCGGGTCGTCGACAGGTGGGTCCCGTCCGATCCGATCAGGACGCGCGTCGCGTCGGCCGTCCGGAGCGGGACGGCCTCGCGCATCACGACGCGGTCGACGCCCGCGGCGAGGTCGGTGTTCGCCGACGGCTCGGCGAAGACGCTCCGGTAGTTGTTGTCGTTGTCGGCCATATTGTAGAGGTAGCCCGATCCGTAGGCGAGCCCGTACGTCGAGCCGAGCGACGCCGTCTGGGGACCGGTCTCCTGGATGCCGCCGAGACCGAGGAGTAGGCCGCCAGTGGCCTGCACGCTGGGCGGGTCACCCATCACCAGCAGCCGCCCGCCGGCGTCGGTGAACGCCTCGACGCCGGCGAGTTCGTCGCTCGTGAACCGCTCGCGCGGGCTGACGACGAGGAAGGCGTCGGCGGTGCGGAGCGATTCGTTGAGGCTGGCCCGCTGACCGCGGTAGAAGCGTACTCGGTGACCGTTCTCGGCGAGGGTCGACAGCAGGGGTTCGAGTTCGGTCTCGGAGACGGCGTTGGCGTGTCCCACGTCGACGAGGACGGTCTTGCTGTCGGCGTCGCTGTCCATCGCTATCGTCCCTTCCTCGGCCGTCTCGTCCGCGAGGACGGTCTCGGGCTGGAACTGCTGGTTCTCGACGGACGCGGGACCGCCGTCGCCGCCCGAGTCGAGGGCGTAGGGGACGACGGCCGCCCCACCGACGACGACGACGACGATGACGACGAAGACGGCCGCCAGTCTGGAGTTAGGCGCTGACATTGCCGATCACCTCGTCTGTGGTCCGCACGTCGCCGTACACCATCAGGAACGTCGGTGCGTCGACGGCGTCGTAGCCGACGGGACTCTCCTCGACGACGACGGTGCCGCCGCCCTCCGTACTGAGGAGGAGGAGGCCGCCGCGGGTGGGCGGTTCCTTGCGGACGACCTCGTAGTCTTCGAGATCGGCGGCGTCGGCCGCACGCTGGATGGCGTCCTGCGTGGAGCCGATCTCGTCGGCCATGCCGTTCTCGACGGCGCGGGCGCCGGTGTACACCTTCGCGTGGGCGACCTCTTCCCGCGTGAGTTCGAGGTCGTCGCCGCGGTGTCTCATGACGCTCCCGACGAAGGCGTTCTTGAGCGTCTCGATCTGGGCCCGACGCCGGTCGGCCGTGCTGCTGGCCTTGTCGGGACCGCTCGCGATTTCGCCCGGGAGCGACGGACCGGGCGCCGCGCCGCGGACGCCGACGCTCCCGACGAGCGAGGCCGGGGTGACGTAGATGTCGCGTGCGGGGAGCATCGCGTAGTACGCGCCCGACGCGCCCGAGGACTTGACGCTCGCGACGACGGGCATCTCCTCGGCCGTGCGCTGGACCGAGAGATAGAGCTGTTCGCTCGCGGCCGCCCCGCCGCCGGGGCTGTCGACGTCCAGCACGACCGCGTCGATCGATTCGTTCTCGCGGGCCTCGCGGAGATCCTCCTGGATCGGGACCACGGTGCTCGAGGAGATGGTCCCCTCGACCGTGATGACGGCGACCCGACCGTCGGGGGCACTCGCCCGCTCGTAGGCGACGGGGGCGAGGACCGCACTCACCAGGATGGCCGCGGCCACGGCGAGGGCGTACGACTGCGTCCTCGACAGTGACAGGCCATCGGAACTGTCCGACATGATGCAGATTCGCGTCGGTACGGTGTCCGGTAATAAGCTGGCTTGGCGAAAACGCCGATTGCACCTATTCGGTGAGTCCGTAGCCGCGTTTGAACAGGAGGTAGTCGACGAAGAGCACGACCGCCGTCGCGGCCGACAGCACGGCCAGCGAGGTGTTCGGCTCGATCTCCGCGACGCCGATCATGCCGTACCGGACGCCGTTGACCATGTAGACCATCGGATTCAGCAGGGAGACCTGTCGCCAGAGCGGCGGCAACACTTCGAGTGAGTAGAACACCGCGCCGAAAAAGACCAGCGGGCGGAGGATGAACTGGTTCATCACGGTGAGGTAGTCGAAGTCGTCGGCCCACAGGCCGCCGACGATGCCGAGTCCCCCGAACAGCGTGGTGATGACCAGCACGAACGCGACGAGATAGACGGGGTGCGAGATCGGGACCGACGTGAAGACGAGTCCGACGCCGACGATCAACACCGCCGTGAGGATGCCCCGCGTCGCGCTCGCGATCACGTATGACGCGACCATGTTGAAATTCGACATGGGCGTGACGATCACGGCGTCGATGTAGTTGTTCCACCGGCCGTGGAAGATGGAGAAGGAGGCGTTCTCGAAGGCGTCGGAGATGGCGCCGAGCACGACCAGCCCCGGGAGGACGAACTGGATGTAGCTCACGCCCGCGATGGCACCGATGCGACTGCCGAGGATGACGCCGAAGACGGCGAAATACAGGGTGTTCGTGATGATCGGCGGCAGGAAGGTGTTGTAGGGACGCCTGACGAATCGGAGGATCTCCCGACGCACCAGCGTCCGCAACTGGACGGTGCTCCGACTCACGGTCGTCCTCCGTCGGCGACGGCCGACTCCGTCCGGGTCAGTTCGACGAACACCTCTTCGAGCGACGTGCGCGACACGTCGAGGTCGACGATCTCGTACCCTGCGGCGTCGAGTTCGCGTACGAGGTCGGGGGCGACGAGACCGCCGCGCGACGCGGCGACGACGAGGCGGCCGTCCCGTACCTCCACCGCTTCGACCTGCCCGTTCCCGGCACCGAGTTCGGGCGGCGACCGGATCGGCTCGCGGAACGTGACCGTGATGCGGTCGGTGCCACGGTCCATGAGTTCGTCGGGCGAACTCACCGTCACCACCCGTCCGCCGTCGAGGATCGCCACCTCGTCACAGAGCCGTTCGGCCTCCTCGATGTAGTGGGTCGTGAGGAGGATCGTCGTCCCGCCCTCGTTGAGGTCGGTGATGAGGTCCCAGAGGTCGTGGCGGAGCTGGACGTCGACGCCCGCGGTCGGTTCGTCGAGGATCAGGAGATCGGGCTCGGTGACCAAGGCCCGCGCGATGAGGAAACGACGCTTCATGCCCCCGGAGAGCCAGTCGAAGCGCGTGTCGCGTTTCTCGTAGATGCCGACCTGTTTCAGGACCTCGTCGGCCCGCTCGCGGGCCTCGCCCGCGGGAATTCCGTGATACCCCGCCTTGTGTTCGAGCACTTCCCGGATGGGGAAGAACCGGTCGACGTTGAACTCCTGTGGTGCGAGACCGATGCGGTCCCGGGCCTCGCGGTACTCGGTCTCGACGTCGTGCCCGAACACCCGGGCCTCGCCGCCGCTCTTGCGGACGAGACCGACGAGGACGTTGATGAACGTCGTCTTGCCCGCTCCGTTCGGGCCGAGGAGACCGAAGAAACTCCCCTCGGGCACCGTCAGCGAGACGCCGTCGAGTGCCGTCACGTCGCCGTATCGCTTCCTGAGATCGTCGATCTCTATCGCGGCTACCATCTACCTTATCGTGGACGCCGGACGGAATTAAGCTCCGTGGAGTGGGTTTGTGGAGTGGTACCACACTCCAAATAAGGATCATTAACGAATATTATCATTATCAATCATTACATTTATCCGGTCCCCTGCCGTCGCCCCGGATGCAATGCACGTACGCGGCCATCGCACCGAGGCGAACCGAACCGGCAGACGACCGACGGACGGCACCCTACCCACAACATGGAATCCACGACCCGACGCGACGACGAACTAGCACAGCAAGCCCCCCTCGTTCCCGACATCGGCCGCGCGGACGGCACCCGTGCGGACGGCGGTCGGGCGACGGCGGGGAAGACCCGCACGATGGCGATCCAGCGGACGTACGACGACGAACTGAGACAGGAGGCGCCGCTCGTCCCCGACGTCGGCCGCCCCGACTCCCGCCGACCGGCGGACCCCACGGAGCCACCACGATGACACCCGAAGACCTCGACACCGACACGGTCACGAGAGACATCGACAACCCCGCAGCCGAGCGATTCCGCGAGCAACTCGCCGACCAGCAGTTCGTGTTCGCGCCCGGTCTCTACCACGCCCTCGACGCCCGCCTCGCGGAGATGACGGGCCACGACGCCGTCTACATGAGCGGCTACTCGACCGTCCTCGGCCAGTTCGGCTTCCCCGATCTGGAGATGGTGACGATGACCGAGATGGTCGAGAACGCAAAGCGTATCGCGGAGGCGACGACCCTGCCCGTGATCGCCGACTGCGACACGGGCTACGGCGGCATCCACAACGTCCGCCGGGCGGTTCGAGAGTACGAGAAGGCGGGCGTCGCCGCGGTCCACATCGAGGACCAGACGACACCCAAGCGGTGTGGTCACATCGCGGGCAAGCAGATCGTCTCCCGCGAGGACGCCGAGGCCCGCTTCAGCGCCGCCGTCGACGCCAAGCAGTGCGAGGACACCGTGATCATCGCCCGGACCGACGCCTACGGCTCCGCCAACGGCGACTGGGAGGAACACCTCGAACGCGGACGCATCTACGCCGACGCCGGCGTCGACCTCGTCTGGCCGGAGATGCCCGACCCCTCCCGCGAGGACGCGGTCGAGTACGCCGAGACCATCCACGAGACCCACCCGGATCTCGACCTGGCGTTCAACTACTCCTCCTCGTTCGCGTGGTCCGAGGAGGAGGACCCGCTGACGTTCGCGGAGCTGGGTGATCTCGGCTACAAGTACATCTTCATCACCCTGTTCGGTCTCCACTCCGGCGCTCACGCCGTCTACGAGGACTTCAGCCGACTCGCCGAGGACGACGAGCGAGCACAGTTCGACCTCGAAGATCGCTACCTGGATCACCCGACGGAGAGCCACCACGAACTCTCCTTCGTCAGCAAGTACCAGGACGTCGAGGCGCAGTTCGATCCCGAGGCGCGCCGCCGGATGCAGGAGTCGGAGGGGTTCAGCGAGGCGGAGAGCGATCCCATCTCCTCGACGGACGAGGGCGCAACCGAGACGCCGACCCCGAACGACGACTGATCCGGTCGGTTCCGGTTTTCACAGCACCACGCCGACCGCCCACAGCGTGAGCATCCCGGCCACGAGCGTCGCGAACATGTTCTCCGTGAGCCAGGCCACGCCCGCGCCGACGACGCCAGCGAGCAGGTGATCGTCGAGGAGCGTCGCGGCGACGGTCGCCCCGGGATCGACCATCGCCGGCGCCACGAGCGCCGCCAGCACCGCCGCCGGGACGTATCGGAGCGCACGCTCGATCCGCGGCGGTACCCCCGAGACGCGGCCGAGCAGGTAGATGAAGGAGTACCGGATCGCGAAGGTGAGGGCGCCGACGACGAGGACGACCGCCCAGATGGCGAGCGGGCCGTACGTGGTCGTCACGCCGGCGCCCTCCCGTCGACGACGACGCCCGCGGCGACGCCGGCGAGCGCCCCGCCCAGCAACCCGAGGTTCAGCGGCCATCCGGCGCCGACGACGGCGACGCCCCCGCCGACGAGCGCCGCGACGGTACGGGGGCGATCCGACAGTTCGGGGACGAGCAAGGCGAGAAAGACCAGCGGCACCGCGAAGGAGACGCCCCAACTCTCCGGGATGCTCGCCCCGAGGACGACGCCGCCGACGGTGGCCAGTTGCCAGACGAACCACATGAACGCCGCGGCGCCGAGGTAGTACCACCGGCGGTCGGTCGTTCCCGTTTCGGACGGATCATCCGACGCCGACTGTGCGTCGCCGTCGGTGAACTCGGCGATGGCGATGGCGTAGGACATGTCGGTCAGGAGGAACGCACACAGCGCCGCCACTCGGCGACGGAGCGACTCGAAGTAGGGGGCAATCGACGCCGAGTACATGCTCATCCGGAGGTTGATGACGACTGCGGTGAGGACGACTACCGCGAGGGAGGCGTCGCGGGCGAGGAGGTCGACGGCGGCGAGCTGTGAGGCGCCGGCGAAGACCACCATCGACAGGCCGACCGCCTGAGCCGGCGAGAGGCCGGCGTCGACCGCGGCGACGCCCGCGACGAGACCGAACGGGATCAGGCCGAGGAGGAGCGGCAGCGTCGCCCGGATGCCGGCGAGGAAGTCGTCGGGAACGGTGGGCATGTCAGTCCGTGGATCGGGGGCCTGCAACGATCTTTCGGTTCCGGGCGGCGCTCACGGACCCACGACGACCGCCTCGCGGATCTCCAGCGCCGTCTCGAACTCCTCGTCGCGGCCGGTCTCCGAGCCGATCCGACGGAGCTGTTCGGCGTGAGTGCGCGCGATAGCCTTTCGTTCGCGCTCGCCGAGTTCCAGCCGGTCACCGACGGTCTCCCAGTGGCCCGTCGGGACGAGGAACACCTCGCGGCCGTCGCTCTCGGCGACGCGCTCGAACTCGCGGCGGTACGTGTCGCGCCGCTCGGCGAGGTACTCCTGTACGCGCCCCAGGAGGGTCGACAGCGTCCCGGGGTCGACGCTGGCCTTCGCGGAGGCGAGCATGAACACCTGGCCGTCGATGGGCGAGTTCGGCGCCTCCGACACGATCAGCCCCCGGCGCGCATCGCCTTCTGTGCGAATCGCTCGACGAGCGAGTCGAGCACCTCGGGATCGCCCTCGAAGACGAGATCGACCTGTGTCAGCGACACCGACGGCCCGATGCCGACGGTCTGGGCCGAGAGGTCGGCCGTCCAGTCGTCGGCTTCGACCCGGTCGTCGTCGACCCGTTCGGCTCCGAGGTTTTCGAGGTATTTGACCGCCAGCCGCTTCGAGATTCCCCGGAAGGAGCGCTCCCGGCGGACCCAGTCGTCGGGCGTCATGCGCCGCCTGCCACCGGCGGGAACACCGACAGCGTGTCGCCGTCCTCCATCACGGTCGCCGGCCCTTCCATGTGCAGCACCTCCCGGCCGTTTTTCAGGATATTGAGATTCGGCTGCAGTTCGCCCGTATCGTCCAGCAGTTGTCCTTCGAGACCGTCGTACTCGGATTCGAGAGCCCGGAGAACGTCCCCGACGGTCGAACCGTCCTCGAACTCGTGTTCGAGCGTCTTCTGGCCGACCGCCTCTCGGAATGTCGCGAAGAATCGCAGTTGCAGATCCATACCATTTCCTGGTGCGCCGGCGTAAAAAGTCACGCGGCACAGTGTGGTGAGGTCGCCCTACCGGTCGCGGAGACGGATGCCGTCCTCGACGGTGCGGTAGTTGCGTTCCTGGTCGATGCGCTCGGCGACCCAGCCCACTTCCTGAATCTGCATGATGAGGTCGGCCTGGAGGTTCCGCCACGCGATGGCGTAGATGGGCGACTGTCCCCACGCCCGGAGTTCGGGGACGAACTCGTCGTACTGTTCGAGCTGGTCCTCGAGCCGTTCGAGCGCACTGACGACGCCCTGTGCGGCCTCGCGTTCGTCGTCCGCCGCCGCGACGCTCTCGTTCAGTCGAGCTTCGAGACCGGCGACCGCCCGCTGCATGTCCTGGCGGGCCGCGTCGTCCTCGTCGGGGAGCGATTCGAGAATCTGTTTGGGAACGCCGAGGTCGAACTCGTCCATACGGACGGGTCGCCCGCGAGGGCTAAAAGGGTCCCGCACTCAGCCGAGGAAATCGCGCAACGCTGCCGAACAGGAGCGACAGAGCAACACCCGGAGCTCGCCCTCGGCGTCGAGCAGATCCAGCGCGCCGTAGACGTGGCCGGGTTCGATGGTCGCGCCACACCGGTAACAGTCGTGTGGGCGCGACGGGTTCGAGCCGGTGGGCTGGTGGTCGGTCACGAGCGATGACCCTGCGGGCGGTCGGGGTCGGAATCCGCGCCGTCGTCCGCGGTCGCGGCGGACGGGGCACCGAGCGGCGTCTCGTCGTCGACGAGGGGGGCGAGTCCCAGTCGCTCGACCGTCGCGGCAGTCGGACGGCCGTCGGCCGACCAGCCCCGCGCCGCGTAGTAGGCGTCGAGCATCGTCTCGAACGCGTCCCGGTCGACGGTCCGGCCGGCGGCCGGCCCGTCGGGGAGCGGTTCCTCGAACAGCTCGGGAAGCGAGTCGTCGGTCCGGTCGAATCCCTCGCGGACGTTGAACAGGCGGACGAGCGTCCAGACGCGTTCGCCGAGCGTCGCCAGCGACTCGCGGTCGTAGTCCAGTCCCACCGCCTCCAGCCACTCGGCGCCGAGGTCCTCCCACATGGTCTCGCCGGCGAAGTCGTCGACGACGAGGCTCCAGAGCGTCGAGCGGACGTTCTGTGCGCCGACGACGGTCGCGACGCGGTCGGCGGTCGTCCACTCGTCGCGGGCGAACGCCTCGCGCTCGACCGGGCGGGCGCGGCGGTGACAGCCGCCGCGGTCGCTGGTGGCGTAGGCGAGCGCCATCCCAGCGGCGCCGCGGGGATCGTAGGCGGGCAGTTCCATCGACTTCACCGTCGGGACCACGCCGGCACCGTACCGCTCCCGCGCGACGTCGACGCCGTCGGCGAGCGTGTCGCCGAGGTCGGTCGACCGGGCGGCGATGGTCTCCAGTAGTCGCTCGGCGGCGTCGGCGTCGCCGAAGTCGATGTCCGCGTCGATTGCCGAGGCGTCGGCCGCCCGCATCGCCCACGCCACGGCGTTGCCGGCGCTGATAGCGTCCATCCCGAGCAGATCGCAGGTCGCACCGAGGTGGGCGACGGCCCCGAAATCGTCGACGCCGAGGCCGGCGCCGAGCGACATCAGGGTGCCACCCCGCGGCACGGATTCGCCGTCGTCGGTGTCGACCCGGAACCCGCCGGGCACCGCGTCGTCTTCGTTCTCCCGCTCCGTCGCGGCCTCGTGGGCCGCCTCGACGCCGATGTCGCCGGCGTCGTCGAACTGTCCGCCCTGCCAGCCCCGGGTGGAGAGGACGCCCACCTCGTTGGCGAAGTCGACGCTCTCGACCGTCTCGCCGGCGGCCTGCCAGCGACCCGTGTCGTCGTCGCGGTACGCGGCGTCGTACTGCTCCCGGAGGGCCGCGAGCGCCGGCGTCGGGTCGGGCGGGTCGCCGTCGACGGCGACGGCCTTCAGGCGCTTGGCGCCCATGACCGCGCCGGCGCCGCCCCGACCGGCGTGGTGGTCGCCGCCGTCGGAGGCAATCGTCGCGTACGCCACTTCGTTCTCCCCGGCGGGACCGATGCAGGCGACCGAGCCGTCCAGGGCGTCGTCGACGGCGGCGGCGTCGGCTCCCCAGAGGTCGCCGGCGTCGTCGAGCGTCGCCTCGCCGTCCCGGACGGTGAGCGTCACCGGGGCGGCGGCGGACCCCGCGATCAACAGGCCGAACGCCTCGGGGAGCGCGCCGGCGAGGGCGTCGGCGAAGGAGCCGCCGCTGTAGGAGTCGAGGAAGGCGCCGGTCAGCGGCGACTTGGTGACCGCGGCGTAGCGCGACTCGCCGGGGAGATAGCCCGAGAGCGGGCCGATGAAGAGTGCGAGGAGGTTGTCCGGTCCCAGCGGGTCGGTCCCCGCGTCGAGTTCGTCGTAGAGGTAGCGGGCGCCGAGTCCTTTCCCGCCGAGAAATTCGCGCCGCCAGTCCTGGGGAACGCGCTCGCGGGCGACGGTGCCGGTGGAGAGGTCGACCCGGATCACGTCGCGCCGGACGGGCGATGACATCGACACAGGTAGTCGGGAAACGATGTTAAGCGTTGTCCTCGCGTTCGACGTGACGGACCTCGACGGCGACGCCGCGGGTACTCGTCCGCATCTCCGGCCCGCTCATCTCGGCGCGGCCGACGCCGAAGGCGACCGGTCCCTCGACGACCACCTCGTCGCCGACGCGGATGTCGTCGCTCGCGTCGACGACGCCGGGCGCGAGGACGCTCCCGTGGGGGACGAACGAGTCGATTTCGACCCGTTTGGTCGGCGCCGTGCTCGCCGCCCAGTGGCGGGCGCCCGCGAGGGTAAAGGAGAGGACGCCGTACTGGGGCACCTGCGCCGCGAGTTGCGTGCCCGAGCCGTCCCGAACCTGCAACTTGGGGTGACGACTCGTCGTTCGCAGGTCGGGAAAGAGGTCGTCGCCCGCGCCGGGACCGAACTGGTAGTCCGCGATGGCCCGGACCGTGTTGTGCTGGCGCTCCCGCTTCGAGTACTTGGTTTCGCCCGCGAGTGCGCCGGCGAGGTTCGAGAGCGACTCGTCCGTGGTGGGGTGGTCCTCGACGGTGAACTCGAAGGGGACGTCCACGTCGGCGGCCACGCGTTCGCAGATGTCGCGATACCCCTCGCCGGGGACGTGAGCGATCACGCGCGAGTAGTCGTTGCGCTCCAGATACCGACGGAGCACCTCGGCGACGAAGTGCTTCTCGCCTTCGGTCCAGTCGCCGGTGACGACGGCGTCGTAATGCTGGGCGGGGTAGGTACACTCCAGCTCCTGGGGGACGACGCCGATGGGCGAGGTCATCGAGACGAGGTGGCCGCGGTAGTTGATTGCGCGGTGGAACTGCGCGTGGCTCTGGGAGTCGCTATAGGGTTTGCGCGCCGAACAGGGGACGAGCACCAGCGGGTTCGAGAAGCGGTTCCGGTAGCGGGACGTCACGCGGTCCGCGAAGCGCTGGATCTCGACGCGGTCGAGCGTCTCCTCGCTCGCCGCGCTGAGTTCCGTGTCCCGAATGACGGGCGTCCGCCGCTCCAGATAGCGGTACTCGTGGTCGAACTCCCGGAGGGTCGCGGTGTGCCAGTTCTCGTGGCGGGCCTGTCCCTCCAGATAGTCCCGCAGGCGCCCCCGTCGAATCCGGGTTCGGACCGTCGTCAGCGCCGACCGGAGCGCCGCGACGTTGTGGGCGACGCAGTCCTCGCGGGTGAACTCGGCGCGGGGCGGGTCCGACGGGAAGGCGCCGGGGAGTTCGTCGAGTTCGTCGAGGTGATACTCGCCCTCGGCGGTACAGTAGATCCCCTGTCGACCCTTCACGCGGGCACGCTTCGCGTCGACGAGGTCGACGCCGGCGGCGACGAGCGTCGACACGTTCGCGGGCGTCGCCACCCCCGCGAGGTAGAGCGCGGTGTCCGGCGGGATCGCCTCGCGGACGGCGATCATCTCGTCGCGGAAGGATTCGCCGTGGCCCACGACGCCCGACGCCGTCGACAGGACGTAGGCGTCACAGCCGTAGTCGGCGGCCGTCGCGCCGGTGACGACGGCGGCGCTCGGGTAGTCCACGTCGGGGTAGTCGACGGCGAACGACTCTTGGACCGCGGGATCGGTGCCGGACGGGAAGGCGCGGTGAGGGAGGACCGTCAGCTCGGTCTCGCTCCCCGACGGCGGGTCGCGGTCGGCGGCCCACAGACTCCCGGCGTCCACGACGACGTCGTCGGCGAGGCCGGGCGTCGTCACGGGGTCGCGCAGACGGAGTTCGCCCAGCCGGGCGGCGCCGTCCCGCGCGTGTACCTCGAAGTACTCGGTCATGCGTGGACGTGGCGGAGGGCGCGGAACTACGTTTCGTTCCTGCCCCGGCTACATGCTTCGCGACCCGACCTCGTCGCGGACGACGTAGTAGAGAATCCAGACGACGAGACTCCCGAAGAAGGCGCCGACCGCCCACGCGAGGGCGTGACGGCTGCCCCGCCCCTTCGCGTCCCGATAGATCAAGAACGCGACGACGAGGGGGACGACGAAGGAGAGCAACAGGACGAACAGCATGATCAGAATCTCGGGTCCACCGGGAACGCCGACCTGTAACGCGGTGAGTGGCATCGCATCGTGTTCCGAAGCGATCAGTAAAAACGTTCCCGGCCATCAGTTTCACTTTCACTGCGCTTGGCCGTGGTATATGTGTCCGGCCGCGGTAGTCGTGGACGGAGCGTTCGTACGCTCCGACGACACGCTCCGATTCCCCCATGACATCGACGCTCGGCGACTGTCCGCGCTGCGACACCCGGATTTCGACGGCATGGCTGCTGATCGAGTACGACACGACAGCCGGACCGGCGGCGTACGCGGAGTGTCCGGGCTGTCGGGACGTCGTCCACCCCGCCTGATCGGACCGAGGGTATTAGCCATCGCCGTCCCAACCCGGCCCATGACAGCGTACACGGGCGAGTGGGACCGCGCAGGGGTCGCGGCGTACCTGACCGACGCGACGGTGCCCGTTCGGCTCGCGTGTCGGACGCCCGCGGGCGGTCTCTGGATGCTCTCGCTGTGGTACCGGTTCGACGCCGACGACGAGCGACTGGTCTGTGCCACCTCCGCCGACGCGGACGTGGTCGACTACCTCCGCCGCGACGCCGGCGTCGCGTTCGAAGTGTCGACCAACGACCCGCCCTACCGCGGCGTCCGCGGGAGCGGGCGGGCGACGATCACGCCCGACGAGGACAAGACCGTCCTCCGTGACCTGCTGGAGCGCTACCTCGGCGGCACGGACTCGTCGCTCGCCGAGCGACTGCTGGCCCCCGACCGCGACGAGGTGGCCGTCCGGATCGACCCCGAGCGACTGTACTCGTGGGACTTCACGGAGCGAATGCGCGGGGTGAGCGGTGCGGACAGCTAACCCCGCACCCCTCGCTCGGGGGCGTAATACACTCCAAAAAACCGCCGCATTCACCCGGCGATCCGGGTCGAACGCGTCTTAGTTACGAACGAGGTTCGTCGCGCGGGGACCCTTGGGGGAGTCCTCGATTTCGAAATCCACGTCCTGTCCTTCTTCGAGGTCCGGACCGCCAACGTCCTCCATGTGGAAGAATACGTCGTCGTCCGCGTCGTCAGTCTCGATGAAACCGTAGCCGCCTGTGTCGTTGAAGAAATCAACCTTACCGTTTGCCATTGCAAACAAATGTACACCCTACCCACGGATAACCCTTCCGCGAGTCGCGGTACCACGAGGGGCGGTGGACGGTCACTCGCGGCCGTCGAGCGCCCCGTACGCACCGCCACCCGTCTCGTCCTCCTCCTCTCCGTCGTCTTCCGGAGTGCCACAGCCGGCGATCACCACCGCCGTCGCGGTAGCCGCCGTCACGAAACGCCGCCGTTTCATCCGCGGCTATACGTGCCGAGTGACGAAAAATCACTCGCCGTTCGTGTGTCCCGCCGGCGCACGCACGCGAACGAGAAGAGGGGGCGCGTCGGCGCGGAAGCATCGTCGTCCGTCGGGATCGGCGCGCTCGCACGGCTCCCCACGGACGGCCCGGGACACAGTTACACCGTCGTATCAGCCGTATATGGCGGCGCTCGCCTCGCGGGTCACCGGCAACGCCTCCTCGTAGAGGAGTTCGAGCAGTTCGTACTGGGAGCGCGTCGCCGCGGCCTCGTCGGCGGCGGTGCGCAGTTCGGTGACGAGTTCGCCCAGGGCCACGCGACGGGCGGAGAGTCGTGCGTCGCCGTCGGCTGCCGTCCGGGCCGATACGGCTCCCCGTCGGGCGTGGTGGCGGGCGGGACCGATGGGAAGCGACCCGGCGAGGTCGTCGATCCGGTCGGCGAGCGCGTGGAGGTCCGCCGACGTGTCGGACGGGAGGGAGTTGTCACGCGCCGACCCGTCCGCACCGCGATCCGCGGACGGGGTGGCGCGGTCTCGATCCGTCGTATCGGCCGAGCGTGGTCGGTTGGACATCTGTCATTCGTTCAAACGATCCGCCGATATTTCAATGATTCGTGGGTGTGCGGGCCGCCCGAACGTCACTCGCCGCCGCGGTCCGGCCGCGCACCCAGCCGCTCGACGGTGACCGACTCGGGGACCAGCGCGAGCGCCGAGGCGGGCCAGCCGTCGTGGGCGACGGTCACGTCGGTCTCGGCGTTGGCGTCGACGAGTTCGGCGACCCCGCGGGCGGCGGCCTCGCAGGCCGGGGCGTCGGTCCGATACGGTAGTTCGGCGGTGAACGGGTACGTCTCGGAGAGCGCGCGGGGGACGGGACCGAACGGGGGAAGCAGCCGCCACGCGGCGTCGAATCGGTCGTCGGAGGGGGCGTTCCCCGCCGTCACCAGCAGGCGGTCGGGTGCGTCGAGCCGGGCGAGGCGGTCGTGGTGGCGGACCACTTCGGGCCGGCGCGCGCTCTCGGTCGAGCAGTAGAAGAACGTCCCTTTCGAGGCGGGGTCGTGGCGCTCTAGCTGCGCGGCGTGATCCAGCAGGGTGCGGTAGCCGTCCAGCATCGCGGGGTGGCCGCGGGCGCGCGTCTCGACGAGTTCGAGCAGGTTCCCCTCGCGGATGGCTTGCTTGATCCGGCGGAGTTCGCCGTAGGAGACGTGGAGGTTGTGTTCGGCCAGCAGGCGTTCGCGTTCCTCGTCTCCCTCCGTGCGGATATCGGCGGGCGAGTGTGTGGTGCAGATTGGGCACTCACAGGGGAAGTAGTCGAGATCCGCGAGGTGCTTCGTCCCGCGGACGGTGAGATAGCGGTCGTCGCGGGCGTAGATGGCGTAGGCGGCCGAGTCGAACAGGTCACACCCCATCGCGACGGCGAGCGCGAACATCATGGGGTGGCCGGCACCGAAGAGGTGGACGGGGGCGTCCGTGCCGAGCCCACGCTTCGCCGCGGCGACCACGTCGACGACGTCCGCGTAACGGTAGTCGTTCATCAACGGGACGACGGCGCCGACGGGGAAGACGTCCAGATCCGTCCCGTCAGCGTGGCGGGCGGCGGCCTCTCGGAGGTCGAGGTGGGTCGATCCCTGGATCGGCGCGTTGACGAGCATCTCGCCGGTGTCGACGGTCTCGGCGTCGGCGAGCGCCTGCTCGGTCGTCGCCAGATCCGCCTCGGCCGTCTCGCGGGCGGCGTCCGGGGGGGTCGGCACGTCCACCGGCGTCGCCACGTCCGAGCCGATGGCGCGCTGGAACTCGAGGATTTCGCGGGTCGTCACGTCGACGTCGCCGTACTCGGCCAGCTGGAAGGAGCCGGAGTCGGTGACGATGGTCCCCGAGAACTCGAGCATTTCGTGGAGCCCCTCGTCGAGCGCCCGTTCCCGGAGGTCCTCGGTCCCGCGGATGATGTAGGCGTTGGTGATCAGGACCTGCGCACCGAACTCGGCTTCGAGGCGGGCGGGCGACACCGTCCGGATGTTGGGGTTGATCACGGGGAGGAGCGCCGGCGTCTCGACGGTCCGGCCGGCACGCGGTACGGTCAGCGCCCCGATGCGGCCGAGGGCGTCACCGCGCCGCAGTTCGAAGTGATCGCGCATGGTCCCGGCTTTCGGGAGCGCGGCGGTAAGGGTTCCGTTCCCGGGTGGAGCGCCCCGTCAGAGGGGCACGAGAAGCGAGAGCGTCTCGGGTTCGGGGAACGCTTCCGACTCGGAGAGGCGGATCGCGAGGTAGGCGAACGCGAACAGCGTCGCGTTGTACGCCCCGTGGACCAGCGCGGGGACGACGAGGTTGTCGGTGAGTTCGTAGACGGCGCCGAAGACGAGCGCGGGGAAAAAGAGGACGGTGACGGTGACGAGACGGCCGCCGGCGCCGCCAGTCAGGGCGAGAAAGTGGACGGCGGCGAAGAGCGCGCTCGCGAGGACGACGCCCGGGACGGGGTCGAACGTCTCCCGCAGCCGACCCTGGACGATCCCCCGAAAGAGCAGTTCCTCGCCGGGACCGATGAGGAGGAAGGACGCGGGGACCAGCCAGAGCAGGACGGTCGGATCGGCGCTGGCGAACTCGGCCACCTGATTCTCGCCCGCCGGTGCGCCAGTGACGCCGATGACGACGGCGCCGGTGATGGCCGCGACGAACGCGGCCGCGTAGCCCCCGACGACGATCAGGAGTTCGCGCACCGAGGGGAGTCGGAGACCGACGCTGTCGACGGAGCGCCCGCGAAAGCGGAGGTAGAGGAGGGCGACGCCGCCGAACGCGACGCCCTGAATCGACACGAGCGAGACGACGAGGAGGGTGAAAGGCGAGGGATCGAGACCGAGACCGACCAGGAGAACGGAGAGGCCGACGACGAGGGCGACGCCGACGCCGAGACCGAGACCGGAGACCACGAGGACGGCCGCGACCGCCCACAGGCGAGCGACCGTCGACTCGTCGAGGGAAAGCGAGGGCATACCCGACCGTGGGGGCGCGTCCCTCGAAAAGCTTCGCACCCGATACGAACCCTTACGGCGACCCCACCCCAACGCCCGCCGATGAGTTCGGTTCCCGAACGGAGCGACATCGACGCCGAGGACAAGTGGGATTTGGAGAGCATCTTCGCCAGCGACGAGGACTGGGAGCGGGCCTTCGCGGACGTCCGCGACCGGGTGGACGACCTCGAAGCTTACGAGGGTCGGGTGACGGAGCGTCCGGAGACGCTGCTGGAACTCCTCGAACTGCGCGAGGACCTCTTGCGCGACGTGTCTGTCGTGTCGACGTACGCCACCCTGCGGAGCAGCGAGGACACCCGCGACCAGGAGTATCAGGCCATGTCGGCGCGCGCCGACTCGCTGTCCGCCGACGCCCGGAGCGCCGCGAGCTACGTCGAACCCGAACTGCAGGAACTCGACCGGTCGGAACTGGACGACTTCGTCGACGCCGAGCCCGCGCTCGCCGAGTACGACCACTACTTCGACGACGTGCTCCGGACCAAGCCTCACACCCGCTCGAAGGAGGTTGAGGAGCTGCTGGCCGACCTCTCCGACGTGACCGATGCCGCCAGCGACGTCTACAGCATGCTCTCGAACGCGGACATGGAGTTCCCGACGGTCGAGGACCCGGAGGGGGAGACCGTCGAAATCTCGCTCGGCAACTTCACCAGCCTCCAGAAGCGACCGAACCGCGCGTTCCGGCGCGAGGTCCACGAGGCCTTCTACGACCGCTGGGAGGACGTGCGCAACAGCGTCGGCACGTCGCTGAAAAAGAGCGTGACGGCGGACGTGAAACTCGCCCGCGCCCGCAACTACGAGACGGCCCGCGAGGCGGCACTGGACGGCCCGAACGTCCCCGTCGAGGTGTACGACACCCTCCTGGAGACGGTCCGGAACAACCTCGGCTCCCTCCACCGCCACGCGGACCTGAAGGCTACGGCGCTCGGCGTCGACGACCTGCAGATGTGGGACCTCTACGCGTCGATGGCCGACGGGGAGCCACCCGAGATCTCCTACGAGCAGGCGGTCGAGTACGTCGTCGACGCGGTCGAACCGCTCGGCGCGGAGTATCGGGAACGGATGGCCGAGGGGCTGGATTCGCGGTGGGTGGACGTCTACGAGAACCGGGGCAAGCGCTCGGGGGCGTTCTCCGCGGGCACCTACGACACCCAGCCGTTCATCCTGATGAACTACCAGGACGACGTGGCGTCGATGTTCACGCTGGCCCACGAACTCGGGCACTCGATGCACTCGGAGTTGACCAACGAGACCCAGCCGTGGCAGTACAGCAGTTACGACATCTTCGTCGCGGAGGTGGCGAGTACGGTCAACGAGACGCTCCTGACCCACCACCTGCTGGAGACGGTCGAGGACGAACGGCTCCGCCGTCACGTCCTCGACGAGTACCTCGAACGCTTCCGGTCGACGCTCTACCGCCAGACCATGTTCGCGGACTTCGAGTTGCAGATCCACGAGATCGTCGAGGACGGCGGCGCACTCACGCCCGACCGCTTCGACGAGATCTATCGCGACCTCAAGGAGACGTACTACGACCCCGCGGTCGTCGACGACCGCATCGCCCGCGAGTGGATGCGGATTCCGCACTTCTACATGGGCTACTACGTCTACCAGTACAGCACGGGCATCAGCGCGGCGACGGCCATCGTCGACCGAATCCGGACCGAGGGCGACGACGCCGCGGCGGACTACCGCGAGGCGTTGCGGATGGGTGGGTCGGCGTACCCCGTCGAGATACTGGAGACTGCCGGGGTGGACGCGACCGACGCCGCGTACATCGAGACCGCACTCGCGACCTACGACGAGACGCTGGACGAGATGGCGGCGCTGGTGGAGTAAGACGACGAGGGAAAGCGTCGTCGGACGGGGAGCGACCCAAAGGCACATTTACGACCGCTTCTTAGCGAACACAACCAATGTCACGGAGTCCGTCGCTTCCGGACCGCCCGCGGCTCGATCTCGATCCCGAGATGTCCGACGCGGAGCGTCTCGACGCCATTCGCCAGCATTACGAGCGTATGGTCCGCGTCAACGAAGAGCTCGCGGAGCGCCTCGACGAGACCGACGAGCGCCGGGAGGAACTGATGGAGGAGGTCGACCACCTCAAGCGCCGCAACGAGGTGCTGAAGACCTCGTCGCTGTACGTCGCCACCGTCGAGGAGATCACCGACGAGGGAACGATCATCAAACAGCACGGCAACAACCAGGAGGTGCTGACCGACCCCTCGCCGCGCATCCGCAAGGAGCTCTCGGCGGGCGACCGCGTCGCCGTCAACGACTCCTTCGGCGTCCAGACGGTGCTCGACGACGAGACGGACTCCCGAGCACAGGCCATGGAAGTCGAGGAGTCGCCGTCGGTCACCTACGACGACATCGGCGGCATCGACGACCAGGTTCGCGAGGTGCGCGAGGCCGTCGAGGACCCCCTCCTGACGCCGGAACTGTTCGAGGAGGTGGGCGTCGACCCGCCCTCGGGCGTGCTCCTTCACGGCCCGCCGGGAACCGGAAAGACGATGCTCGCGAAGGCCGTCGCCAACGAGACCGACGCCACGTTCATCAAGATGGCCGGCTCCGAACTCGTCCGGAAGTTCATCGGCGAGGGATCGCGGCTCGTGCGTGACCTGTTCGAACTCGCGGCCGAGCGTCAGCCGGCGGTCATCTTCATCGACGAGATCGACGCCGTCGCCGCCAAGCGGACGGACTCGAAGACCTCCGGCGACGCCGAGGTTCAGCGGACGATGATGCAGTTGCTCTCGGAGATGGACGGCTTCGACGACCGCGGCGAGATCCGCATCATGGCCGCGACCAACCGCTTCGACATGCTTGACGAGGCGATCCTCCGCCCCGGACGGTTCGACCGCCTCATCGAGGTACCCAAGCCGAACGAGGCGGGGCGCGCACAGATCCTCCGCATCCACACCCGCGACATGAACGTCGACGACGACGTCGACTTCGAGGAACTTGCCACCGACCTCGACGGCTACAGCGGCGCGGATCTGGCCTCGCTGGCGACGGAGGCCGGGATGTTCGCCATCCGCGACGACCGCACCGAGGTGCGGATGGAGGACTTCCGCGACGCCAAGCGGAAGATCGAGGACACCGACGATTCGGGTCCAGTGATGGCCTTCACCGACTACCAGTACTGACTGCGGACGAACGCGTTACACTGCCGATCACAGGGTGAACCTTGTGCCGTCGTCGGCTACCTCGACGTCCATCTCGGCGTCCTCGACGAGTTCGGGGAGTCGCGACAGCACGTCCTCGCGCATGTGTGTCAAGACGACGCGGTCGGCGTCGAGCCGGTCGCGCTCCGCGCTGATCCGTTCGTAGCTCAGGTGATACGGGATCTCCTTGTCGTAGGAGTACGACTCACAGAGGAACAGATCGGCGCCGCTCGCGACGTCGACGAGCGCGTCGGTCCACTCGGTGTCTCCCGAGTACGCGATGGTCGTTCCGTCGACGGTCACGCGGAGGGCGAACGACGGCGCGCCGCTCGGGTGGACTACCTCGTGGGGCGTGACCCGGATCGGGCCGACGGCGCTCGTCTCGCCACCCTCGAACTCGACGAACGACAGGTCGAACGCCTGCTCCACGTCGGGGAGACCGGGAAAGAACACGTCCATCGCCTCCGTGACCCGTTCGGCGACGCCGGGGGGACCGACGATCCGCAGCGGTCTCGTCCGGTCGGTGCGGTGCTGGGCATCCAGTACGAAAAAGGGGAGTCCCCCGAAGTGGTCGCCGTGGAGGTGCGTCAACAGCACCGTCTCGACGCCGTCCGGATCGATCCCCCGAGCTTTCAGCGCCGGGAGCGAGGAGGCGCCACAGTCGATCAGGAACGTGGTCGACGGGGCGTCGACGTGAAAGCAGGTCTGGAGCCGTCCGCCGCTCCCGAGCGGGTCGCCGCTGCCGGCGACGGTGAGTGTCGTAGGCACGGCCACCCATCCGACGGGACGCGTCTTAAATTCGGAGGGCGTCGAAATCCGCGTCGCCGACGACTTTTTACCCGCCCTCCACGTACGGATATCGACCCCGATGAATGGAAACACGCCGTACGGAGGCGCACCCGGAGTCGTCGACGCCGGCAAGCCGTCGACGGACGTCGAACTCACCCAGAACCAGCGACAGTCCCTCCAGCGGGCCGTGGCGGGGATCGTCTCGCGGACCCGGTCGTACCTGCCCGACAGCTACACCGTCGGCTCGGAACTGTCCTACGGGTCGAACGGGCCGACGGCGACCGTCGCCGTCCGCCCGCCGGCTGGTCACCCCGTCAGCGCTGGGTTCACGCCGGACCTCGACGACCTCGAAACCGGACTGGCCGACGCCGAACGGGACGAGGTCGCCCGGGGCCTGGCCGCTAGCGCCGCCCTGCAGGTGATGGACGCGGTCGGCGACGGCATCACGCCGACCGCCCGATAGTCGGCGCCGCGACGGAGATGGCGTAGAGAACCAGAAGCGCCGAGGGGAGACTCGCGACGCCCATCGCTATCGCCTCGGGAATCGGTGTGAGTATCGACGCGAACGTCCCGCACAGCAGCGGTACTGGCAGGAGCGCGAGTAGCAGGTCGTATCGCGACACCGTCGGCAGGCCGATACCGTCGCTACGGGTCGTTCGAACACTCATCGGTACTCACCCCGTTCCGTACTCGTACGTGATCGGTCTAAAACGTTTTGCCGAGCGTACGGGACACGTCGATGGAACGTCCTCGAAAGCGGACCGAATAATATGAGTGGGATACGGGCCGTGGCAAGCCGCGCTACTTCCCCCAGAAGAAGACGAATTGTGTATACGAGCGTCAACACAACTAAGTTGGTGGAGATGTGAGTATCGGGTAGGCAATGAGCGAGCAAGTTCACATCCGCGTCGGTGAATCCCGCCACGAAAAGTGGGTCAAACATGCCGAAGCGGAGTACGACGGTAACATGTCGAAACTAATCCGCGGCGCGGTCGAGAAGGAAATCAGTGGAGCGGGCGATACCGCCTCAGACGACGCTCAGACGGTCGAACCGAACGGACGGATAGACGACATCCTCAATGGTGTTGAGGACAACGGAAGCGCCCTCGAAGCGATACAGGACCGCCTTGAGAACATGCACGACACCATGCTATCGCAGGGTGGCCTTCCCGACAAGGTGTTTTCCGACGTGTACGGAGCACTGCCGACGGTGAAAGACGGCTTCGAGGACGCGGACAAGGATGCAATTGCCCTTGAGTTCGGGGCTACGGCGGCAGAAATCGCAGAGGGCGCGGGCGTGTCCGAACTCGAAGCGGAGCGGGCGCTTGTCCAACTCCGCTACGAGGACGAATACAGTGGCGTGGAGATGTTGATGACTGAGGGCTTCGATGGACCCCGCTACTGGTTGGAGGTGCCCCAATGAGCACCATTAGCCCTATCGAGGACTACCGCGAGAGTTACGTTCTCCGTTCGCAGTCCGACGCGGCAGAGAACACGGTTAAGCGCCACGTTCGCCACCTTCACAAGTTCCAGTCGTGGCTTCAAGAGCGCGGCAAGGACCTTGAAAGCGACATCGAAGTTGAGGATGACCTACTGCGGTTCCGTCGGTGGATGAAACTGCGGGGTGCTGGCACCAAGTGTCCCGAGTGTGAGACGGTCGCGGACCCCTTCGAGGACCACTGTCCCGACTGCGAGGCCGACGTATCAGAGGGTGAACCCGTCGGCTATTCCGAGGGGACTATCAAGAACGCCACTGGGGCCATTAGCAAGTTTTTCCAGATAAAGCGGCCCGATGACACGAACCCCGTAGATGAGTGGGAAACCACGGGGTCGGACGGCAAGTGGTCAATCACCACGGAGAAGAAGCGGGCGACTCGGGAAGGTGTGTTCTACCTCGAATCCGATGATGTGGACCAACTGATTGAGTCGGCAGAGGGCTTTCGGGACAAACTGGTTATCCGTATCCTGGTTTCCACGGGAATGAGGCGGTCGGAACTAATCAGCCTGCGACTGCGGGACGTGGAGCCTTCCCAGAAACGAATCCGTATCTACGAGCGGAAGAACGACGAATATCGGACGGTCGGCTTTCGGTCGGACAAACTGGCGCGGAACCTTCGGATGTGGATTGACCACCACAGAACGCAGGAATACGGGGCCGACGAAAGCGACTACCTCTTTCCGCCAGACGGCAAGGGGGAGAGCGACCACCTGGGGGCCACCGTGGTTCGGGATATAGTGGTCGAAGCGGCAGACCGCGCGGACATCCAGCAGTCCTACGGCACCGACGCCATGGGGCGAACGCAACACCTCGTAACTCCGCACGCCCTACGGGCCACGTTCGCCGTGCAATGCGCCAAGAACGGGATTCCCGCCCCGATGGTCAAAGAGGCTCTTGGACATCATTCACTTAACGTAACTGACATATATACATCCGTGATTGACGACGATGCGGCAGACATGATTCGGCGCGACGGACCCTCGTTCTAATTACCGCCAGTTATTCGAGCCGTCCCAAGCCACTCACTTCAATTCTGGAGTCGCTCACAGGCGCGCAGGGCGATTTCTTAGCGAATCGAGTGGGAAGCATCGTATGGAAACTCAGGCCGCTCACAGAGCCGCACAGACACCTTAGAATTGAATGCCACTCACGTCGGGCGATTTCGCTTCCCACGCGCGACGCGCCGCGCCGTTATTACTACAGTGTATAATCTAAGGTACTACCTTCGCCGTCTTGACACCACTCCCTCCCTCGGGAAGCCTACGGCTTCCCTCAGTCGGTCGGGTGTCTGCGACGGCTCGGGACTTCAAACGCCAGTCGGGCTTTTCGTCGGGAGGGCAGGCGGCAAGAGGCGGGCTAACGTCCCCTCGATGCACTGGGGTTGCTATCGCGTCCCGCCCCGCCACCCCCGACCATACCGTTTTTGAGGCAGTCCGCCCCTAACCGAGAATCTGGCTTCGGGCGCGGGCGTGGAGGCCCGCTAATCGTATTTCTGGCCTTCTAACGGGTGTTCTCGGGCTTCTCGGGCGCTTCCCTCACGCGGGCGCGAGCAAGGCATGGCCGTCCCCGAATTATTAACGTAGAAGGGAGATTTAATAATGTTTTCGAGACACGTCTCCCACCATTCCACGTGGCTGGCCAGTGTGGGACGCCAGTGGTTTGGTCAATAAGCGACGGAAACCGCCCGAATACACGGGGGTCGGGTGTCTCGCCCGCTTCTCGCCACTCGAAAGCGGGGCCAAGTTCGTGGCACAGTGTTCACGTACCAGATAAAGAAATCGCCCTGCATGGTAATGTTCCTACGCAAATACGGCAACAGCGATTGCGAACACAACACCAATCACGAGGACAGCGACAAGAAACTTCCAAGAAATAACGTACATAATACCGAGCATGAGGACCAATAGAACAAGACCGACCCCCAAATTCATATCCTGATTCTCATTCTCGCCAACATTAAATTGCTCATTTGTCTCTTTTATTTGGCCAAAAAATGATTTCTTTTCCTTCGACTCCCCTATCTTCTTTTCTCGAAAATTATCTGTCAACATTGCCCAACCAAGTGGGTTGAAAATCTGCGTCAATCCAACCAAATTCCAAACAGTTCCGTGGTCCCTGGAATAACCACAGTGCTCACACTGTGTCGCTTCCTCCTTTATTGGGCGCTTACACCGCTTACAGACGGTTTCCTGTTCTGCCATTTCCTTGATAGTGAATATCTACCGCCATAATCCTTACCCGTCACGACTCTGGCCACCGCGACCGCACAGAACCGCACAAACTCACCGCACGGCCCCTCACTACCGTTCGGTGCTACTCATATACTACTACACATGATGGATGGAACCGCCACCCGTTGCCAGTGTTGGAGCGAGGCGCGGGCCGACCTATTATACCTTATATGCATATTACGGAAGACTTTTATGCTTGGCGTGCATATTATAGGACACGAGGAAGTCCGACGGCGCGCCACACGACACACGACGGGAAAATAAGACGCCTTCTTGCGATTTTCCCCATCGGGTGCCGAATATGTCTCACGTGCCGTCGGACCTTCGTGAGTAGAAGTATACGGAGGCAGAGACATGGAAGCCAGAGAACGAGAAGTCCGCGTTAATTCCGCGGATTTACAGATGTTGAAAAGTGCGCAAGAGGAACTCCCGTACAACGTCCCGCTCGGACGGGTTGCACGTGAGGGAGCGAAGCGGATTATCAGTGAATCGCAGGACGGCGGGGAGGTGTCAATCTAATGGAACTCGACCCCATGACCGAACGGCGAGCGCGCCAAATCGGTGTAGAGAGTGACCAGTTCGCTTACAGCGACCGCGGGGAAGTCGATGTCGCGCACGTCCTCGAAACGGCGCTAAACGAGGTGGCCTGGTGAAATGGCCCAGTCCTATCAGACTACCTCCCTTTCCGTGGACTCCGAAGCCGTGGGGCGGCTCATGGACGTGGCACAAGAGACGGACGTGTACGGCACGCAGGCCGAAGCGCGGGCGGACAACTGGGAAGCAGTGTTGACGCTTCTCATGGACCGCTTCGAGGCTACGCCTGGCCCGCTTCGGGCCGACGTGTCCACGAAGTACGGAGGCCAGGCATGAAGTTTCGAGAGCAAGTAATCGCCCGACGTGGCCACCCCGACACGGACGCGGAACTTCTCCGCGCCGACATCGAGGACCCCGACCACATCGAGTGTACGGGTGCATCCCGAAGCGGGGCAAGAGTCGCGTGGCTCGATGCAGGCGGTGAGCCGACCGACTACCGCCTTGAGGTTCACACGGTGAGCGACGGAGACAAAATCAAGGGCGCAAAGCCGACGTTCGCTTTCGTGAAGGGCGGCACTGTCGTGACCCTCACGGAGGTGTCGGCATGACGGAAGTCCACACGGTCGCGGTGGAACCCGACGGTATCCACTCACCTGGAGATGTTATCGGACTGCCAGAGGACGTGGGTCGCGTGGATACGTACCACGACAATCACCCCGCCCGCGGCACCAACTTTGAAATGGTAGTCGTCGGCACGGGCGACCTTCAAGAGCACGTCCTTCTGACTGGCAACGGCGTGAAGCGGTCGGCAATCGAGGAAGGCGCACAGGTCCTTGCCGTGGATGTCGAGACGTACACCCTCTGGTATGCGTTGCCAAAGTCGGCGTGGGGTGATTCCGCATGAAACGGAGTTTCTGGCCCGCTCAGGAAACGGCGGTCACGATTCCGAAGGAAATCGAGGGCGTTGAAATCGTTGGACGACGGCGTGAGGATGGGGTGCCGAAAGAGCCACGAATCGAGGTCCGCGGAGAGGACCCCACGCCCGCAGTAGTGTACGAGGGAGAGCACGCCCCGACGAAGGCAGACGAACTCATATCGGACGACGAACGTGGCACCGCCTATTACGTTGTGTACGGCGGTGGTAGCCGATGACCCTGGATACCTCAGCAATCGCAGAGGCGCGGCAGAGGCTTCCCGAGCGGGGCAACGTTCCCCAGGAAGCCCGTGAAGCCCTTGAGCCGCCTGAGGGGCCGCTCGAAGGTGAGGACCACCCGACGGGTGAGGACATCCTCAAGCCGACGGCAGAGGCAGAGGACACCCTTGCGACCGTGGCAGAGCACCACACGGTCGCGGACGTGTCCGACGTGGCGGACGAACTCGACACGTCGGCAGAAATCGCAGAACGGGCGCTTGCCCTTCACGACATCAAGATTACCGACCCCGAAGGTGACGACGTGCCAGAGGGTGTGATTCGCGTGCCGCTCATGGGGGAGGTGAGCACGGAGTTTCTGGCCAACCCCGTGTGGTCGGACCACCGAGTGTTGGAGTTCCTGGCCGTGCGGTGCCAGTACGGCGTGGCCGACATCAAAACGTTCCTCGAAAAGGAGCGGAACCGCTCGCGGTCGGCAGGCAAATCCAGGTGGACCGTCCGAACGGCAGACATCGAGGACGCACTTCGAGAAGTCGGGTTGATGGAAAAGTCCGACCCCGAAGCCCGCACGGCAGAGAATGAGGACCACCGACTGCCGAAGGTCGGACACGACTTCTCGGAAACTGGGGATTCGTCCCCGAGTGGTGGCCTCACGGTCAACACGGCAGACTTCGAGTAGCGCCCGTAAGCGCCTGGAGTTGCGGGCCAACCCGCAGGATACGATACACATGGCAGTTGCACAACACAGACTCGATACCAGCCCTGGCAACGGGGCGAGAACAGCACTTGAAGACGAAGCGGAAAACGACATCGAAGCGAGCGACATCAATGGGAACGCCGCGACGACGATGCACGGGCGGCAGGCCAGTGACGGCTACAACCCTGGCGCGCCCGTCCCATGCAGTCGCTTCGCAAATAAGCGGGAGAAGTACGAACGGCTCTGGCGCGTTAACAGCGGATTAGACTCACACCGCGCGAACGGTGACGACGTGGACCACTCGCGTCTTGGGAAGGTGAATCAGAACGCGCGAGAAAAACGGAGAATAGCGGAGACACTGGCGTCGCGGCTTGAACTCCCGCGGCACCTCACAGAACAGGCCAGTGACCTTGCCGCGAAGGTGGACGCCCGTGGCTTCGCCCTTTGGGGTGGACGCCAGGCCGTAGCGGTCGCGGCAGTCCAAGCGGTCGCGCCCTTCGACGTGTTTCTCGGGGTCAACGACGGCACGCCGAGCACGGCGGACACGGTGGACCGTGACGGTGAGAACATCGAGATACGGCGCGAGATAGCCGACCGCTTGGGGGCCAGCGACGTGGGGGAAGCCGTCGCCTTTTTGGAGAAGGCTACGGAGAAAATCGAGGGGGTGGCGGCCTGATGTCGGCAGTTGCACAGACGGAAGCCGACCAACTCATCCGTCGGTTCATCGAGGGGAAGCGGGAGGACACCGACACCCCGCATAGGGACCCCGACGTGTTGATGCATTACTACTGGGATGAAGAAATGTCTCAGAGGGATGTGGCCAACGAACTCGGGTGTAGCAAGGGTACGGTCCAAGCGTGGCTGAAAAAGACGGACATCGGGGCGCGAAGCCAGTCGGAAGCCCAAAGTTTTGAGCGGGCAACCTTCACTCCTGTAAATTCAAGCGGTCACGAGCATTGGTGGGTGCGCGACCCCAACGGTGGAACCACAGTAGGGGTCCATCGGCTACTGGCCATTGCCGACGGGGCCGACCCCCGCGAGGTGTTCACGGGGGATACGGAGGTGCATCATAGAACATGCATTCCGTGGCTCAACATGCCTGGCATGGTCGAAGTCCTCACCCCTGGCGAGCACCACCGCACGCACACCGCGGGCGAGTGGACCACGGAGGACGGCATCCCCGTTCTCGAAACCCAAGACTAAGCGACTTCTTTTTGACCCTGGTTTAGCCCCCGTTCGCAAGGTTTTCGAGCGGGCGGCTTGGTACAAAATAGCACACCCCCGTTGCCGATAGCCGTGGCTCGGGAAGGTGTAGGATACGATGGGGGCAAAACGCCCCCGCGGCAGTCCGCGACAGAATAGTTGCGACGCCCCACCACCCAGGTGTGGCGACGGGTTTGCCCACGGCACCCGAAGGCCGTCCGACGTATGTTCCCCGTCGGCGGGTTGACTGCGAAAGACGACAACACCGATGTAGTGCCATAGGCAACTACTTCGGGTGCGTCATCGAGGGGTGTCCCTCTCTGCATGTCCATCTACTCGCAGAGGTCGGGGTTTATATACCATGCGCGGACGGAAGCGGCGTGCGCAGTGCCGCCCCGAAAAACGGTATGGTCGGGGGTGGCGGGAAGCGGGAGCAACCCCAGTGGGTCGGCTTCAACCCCGTGCATCGGCTCTTGTCCACGTTCACCCTGGGGTTCGGACGGGACAACATGGGTTGGAACCGCGGTTGCGGCAGTGGTGGCGGTCGAAGGCCTCCCGACGGGCGGAAGCGGGCGCGACAAATTGGGTTCTCACTGAGGAAACAGAAAATGAGGCTCAGGATGTCCGTGGGGTCGGCCCATATACTGTGCGACCATTCCCCACACGTGGCGCGCTCGTATCCACCCCTTGCCCTGGAAAGTAGGAGTCCCACCCGCTCTGTAATGTTGACGGGGGCGGTCGGCGTCCCTTCTTGCGGTTTCGGGTGCCACGCGGGAAGTGTTAGACCACGAATGTATCAGACTGTTAGACGAGTCTGGTGGGGTCGCCCCCGATAGCCTCTCGATTTGTCTACACATACGACTACACAATAAGTCTACTTCCCCCAGAACGGGTCCCGCCGCCGGTGGTTGTCGAGGAAGCCCTGCAGCGCCTCTAGCTCGTCGGCAGGAATCTCGTCGGAGAGTTCCTGTTCCAGAATCTTCGCGTGTTTCTCGGGGAGGTCGACCCAGAGTTCGTCGCCCTCGTCGATCTGTCGGCCGACCGTCGGGCCGTCGATGGCGACGCTGACGCGTTCGCCGGCGCGGGCCTCGGAGACGTCCTCGCCCTGTTTCTGGATGCCGCTGAGCTGGCCGAGCCGCTCGAACTCGTTGCCGTCGAACCGGCCGACGTAGGTGTTGTTCTTCAGCGTGCCCGAGAGTACCTCGACGCCGACGACGGCGGGGTTGTTCTGTCGGAAGACGTGATCGGGGAGGATCTGGAACCGGGCGGGGCGGACGATCTTGTCGAGCACCGTCTCCTGCTGGGCGCGCGCCCGTTCCTCGACGAACGCCTCGTAGTCCTCGACGAGCTGGTAGATGACGTCGTCGCGGAACAGGCGCACGTCGCTCTCCTCGAGTTCCCGCTCGGCGTTCGAGAGGACGTCGACGTTGAAACCGAGGATCGCGGCGTGTTCGGTCTCGGCGGCGGTACTGGCGACGGCGACGTCGCGCGGCGCGACGTCGCCCACTTCGGCACGGAGGATGGGCACCTCGGCCTCGACGAGGGCGTTGGCCATCGCCTCCAGGCTCCCGAGCGTGTCGGCCTTGACGACGACGCCCTCCTCCTCGGTCTCGACCTCGATCTCGGCGAGTTCGGACTCTACGTCCGCGATGACGGCCGCGCGGTCGCGGTCACGGACGACCCGCACGGGTGCACCGGCCATGGCGTCTCCGAGGTCGGGCGCGGCGATCTTCACCCCGGCGGCGGCGGCGACGGCGTCGACCCGGTCGAACCGCTTCTCGGTTCTGATCTCGGCGAGCGGCTTGGGCTGGAGGAGCGCCCGCACCTCCGTCACGATGGGATCGTGCATCCCGCCGACGACGATTGTGTCGCCCTCGCGGATCGTCCCGTCGTACATCACCACGTCGAGGGTGGTGCCGAAGCCCTTCTCCTCTTTGACTTCGAGGACCGTCCCGGCGCCCGGTCCCTCGACGTCGATAGCCATCTGATCTTTCATGTACCGCTGGGAGAGCCCCATCAGGACGGTCAGGAGGTCGGGGACGCCCTCGCCGGTCATCGCGGAGACGGGGACGACGCCGACGTTGGCTTGGAAGTCCTGGACGCGCCAGTAGAGATCGGCGGAGAATCCCGAATCCGAGAGCTGGCCGATGATCTCGTAGATGTTCTCGTCGAGACGGGAGCGGGCGCGGTCGCTCTGGGCCTCGTAGGAGACCTGGATCGGTTCGCCCTCCTGTGGGTTCCAGCCGGGCGTGGTGTCGATCTTGTTGGCGGCGACGATGAAGGGCGTCCCGGTGCGTTTGAGGATGTCGATGGCCTCCTCGGTCTGGGGCTGGAATCCGTCGTTGACGTCCACCACCAGGACGGCGATGTCGGCGAGTGCGCCGCCGCGGGAGCGGAGCGTCGAGAACGAGTGGTGGCCTGGCGTGTCGATAAAGAGCAGGCCGGGCAGATCGAAGTCGTCAGGGTCGACGAGGCTGCCGGCGATACTCGAGATGGTGTCGAGGGGGACGGCCGTCGCGCCGATGTGCTGGGTGATGGCGCCCGCCTCGCCCTCGCTGACAGCGGACCCGCGGATCTTATCGAGCAAGCTGGTCTTCCCGTGGTCGACGTGCCCCAGCACGGCGACGATGGGGGTGCGAAGCGCATCCGGCCGGTCGCGTGTGTCCGAATCTGACATAATGTCCCCCGGTAGAAGCTTCCTTGTGGGATGAGAGCCGTGGACCGAAGTTAAGTCTTTCAACATGGGGTCGCGGACCGCGGTCGACCCCGTGGCGTTTAAGGTCGTCCCCGTGAATGTGACTCTCATGTCAGACGTACTCGCCGAGAACCTCTCCGGGAAGTCCGTCATGGGCTCGGACGGGACGGAACTCGGTATGCTGTACAACATCACGATGAACCTGAAGACGGGGTCGCTGAACGATCTCCTCGTCTCCCCCAACGACGAGTTCCCGGCTGCCGACTCCCGGTTCGAGCAGGACGAACGGGGACGGCTCCACGTCCCGGTCTCCCGCGTGCAGGCGGTGAAAGACTACATCGTGATCGACCGGTAGATGCACGTCCTCGACTCTTCTGCGTTCATTCACGAGTATCACACGACCGACCAGATGGCCTCCATCCCGGCGGTGGAAGACGAGCTCGAAGGCGAGAGCGCCTACCGCTTCGACGCGATGGAAGGCGCCGGGATGCACATCCACATCCCCGCCGACAACACGGTCGAAACCATCGAGCGCGCGGCGGCCGAGACAGGCGACGGGCAGGAACTCTCCGACACCGACATCCGCCTGATCGCCGCCACCTTCGAACTCGACGCCACGCTCGTCACCGACGACTACGCGATGCAGAACGTCGCGGAACACCTCGGCGTCGCCGTCGAAGTGATCGCTCGCGAGGGTATCTCCGAACAGCGCGACTGGCGCTTCCAGTGTCAGGGGTGTGGCCGCGAGTTCGACGACCACCGCGACCGCTGTCCCATCTGCGGGAGCGACCTCTCGCGGAAGAACCCGGCCTAGGGGGCGAGCGCTGCGACCGTCAGGTCGACCACCTCGTCGGCCGCGCCGTCCGGGACGACCACGATGGGGTGATCGACGGCGTCGAGCGCCGCCACCTCGCGGAACCGCTCGCGCGCCGTCTCGGGCGTCCCCGCGACACCGAGAGCGTCGACCATCTCCTCGGTGACGGCCGCGCGAGCGGCGTCGCGGTCGCCGGTACCCCACGCCTCGGCGATACGGTCGGCCGCCTCGGGGAACGCCGACGCGACCGCGCGACGATAGCCGTCGCCGCTCCCGACGTAGTAGGCGAGGTGGCCGCGGATCGCCGCCCGCGCCCGCTCGGCGTCATCGGCGACCGCTGCGGGGACGTACGGCGCGACCGTGATGTCGTCGGGGTCGCGTCCGGCCCGGTGGGCCGTCTCCGCGACCGTCTGGAAGGCGTTCGACAGCTCCGCGAAGGGGAGGTTGTGGGGGAGCCAGCCGTCGGCGACCCGCCCGGTCGCGCGCCGCGCGGCGGGACCGAGCGCCGCGGCGTAGATCGGCACGTCGGCGTCCAGTGCGGGAAAGTCGGCGACCGAGACGGTCTCACCCTCGTAGTCGACCCGTCCCTCGCCGGCGGTGAAGGCGCCGACCAGTTCCGCCGTCTCGTGGAGGCGACGCACGGGCCGGTCGTACGACCGGCCGTGGAGGTCCTCGACGGCCTTGGGGGTGCTGGGTCCGATCCCGAGCCGAACGTCCGCCGGCGCCACCTCCGTGATCGACGACGCCGCGGCCGCGAGCGTCGCCGGCGACCGCGAGAAGACGTTGACGATGGCGGTGCCGAGGTCGATCCGCTCGACCGCATCCGCGACGGCCGTCAGGGTGACGAACGCGTCCCGCCCCCAGAGTTCCCCCGTCCAGCACGCGTCGTAGCCGAGATCCTCACACCGGACGGCGAATTGGCGGGCGGCGGCGACGTCACCTCGCGGTAACACGACTCCACGTGACATACCCCTGCTGGGACGTGACGGGGAATATATCCTCGGTGTGAGTCTGCCGAATGGCAAACGCTTATCCGGGTCGCATTGGTACCGCGGGACGGATCAATGACCGTTCGATTGCTCGATTTCTACGCCGACTGGTGCGGACCGTGCGACGCACAGGAGCCGATTCTGGAGGAACTCCTCGCGGACTACGAGGGGGTCGAGCTGACCAAGATCGACGTCGATCAGGATCAGGACACCGCCAACGAGTACCAGGTCCAGTCCCTCCCGACGGTGGTCGTCGAGAACGACGACGGCATCGTCGACCGGTTCGTCGGCGTCACCCAGCGCCCGGACATCGAGGACGCCCTCGAACGCGCCGGCGCGTAGGTCGGATCGACGCACCCACCGCGAATCCCCACCGTTATGGCCGTCGAATCCCAACCGGGTTTTAAATGGGTCTCCTCGAAGACAAGTCGCGGGCGCGGCTGTTCTACAAGTACCTCTCGAAGGTGTACGACCAGGTCAACCCCTTCATCTGGAACGAGGAGATGCGCACGGAGGCGCTCGAACTCCTCGATCCCGCCCCCGACGACCGGGTGCTCGACGTGGGATGTGGCACCGGCTTCGGCACCGAGGGGCTCCTCCAGTACACCGACGACGTCCACGGTCTCGACCAGAGCATCCACCAGATGGAGAAGGCCTTCGAGAAGTTCGGCCGCACCGACCGCGTGAACTTCTACCGCGGTGACGCCGAACGCCTCCCCTTCGCGGACGGCAGCTTCGACGCCGTCTGGTCGTCCGGCTCCATCGAGTACTGGCCCAACCCGGTCGACGCGCTCGCCGAGTTCCGACGGGTCGTCGAGCCCGGCGGATCGGTGCTCGTCGTCGGTCCCAACTACCCGAGCAGTTCGGTGTTCCAGCGCCTCGCCGACGCCATCATGCTCTTCTACGACGAGGAGGAGGCCGACCGCATGTTCGCCGCGGCCGGCTTCGAGGACGTCCAGCACGTGACGATGGGACCGGCGTACAACCCCGACATCGCCATCACGACGCTGGCTCGCGTCCCCGACTCAGAGTCCTAGGCCGTCGCCGACAGGGTCGTCAGCCGTCGTCCGTCGTACCGGAGTTCGACCGTCACGCGAGCACCCGCCTCGATCCGCGGGCGGTTCGTCGACGCGACGCGGAACGCCGCCCGTTCACCGACCTCCCACGTCGGCTCGCTGGCGGCGTTGAACGGCCCGGTCGGTCCCGGTCGAAACCCGCGCGCGGCGAAGAAGGGCACCGGCGGCTGGTGACGGAGGGGGTCGCCGTCGATGCGCACGATCACGTCGAGTCGGCGCACGTCCACCGGCTCGCCCGCGCGGTGGGTGAGCGTGACGCGGTCGCCGTCGACCGCGAGGGTCGTCCCGGCGACGACCGGCGTCCCCGGGAGCGATCCGACGCCGACGGCCGCGACTGCGGTCCCCACGACGACGACGATCACGACGCCGAGGGCCGACTGGGTGGCGACTGCACGGCCGACCATGGGCGGGCTGGGACCCCTATCGGTGATAAATGTCGGTCCCGGCGGGGACGATGCGGGTCTCGTTCGGCGTCGCCGTGTCGTTGCTGTCGTCGGGTTGGACGTCTCGGACTCGTGGCGGCGTCCCCGGATCGACGGTCGCGTTGACGGAGCCGCCCCGTGTCTCGGCCGTGACGGTGTAGGGACGGTACGGCGAGAGCGCCCAGAGGGTCCCGGCGTCGTCGGTGGTGCCGAGCCGTATCGCGTCGCCCGTTCCGACCGCCAGCGAAATCGTCGCGTCGACCGGTTCGCCGGTCACGTCGTCGACGACGCGGATCTGTGCGGGACCGCCGGGGTACGTCTGGTTCACGACGAGCCGAACCCCGCCGCCGATTCCCTGGACGCGCTGGTCCGCGACGATGGACGAGAGCGGGCGGCGCTGGTGTTCGGCGTAGACGACGCGGGCGTTGCTGTCGACGAAGGCCGTCAGGTCGCCGCGGCTGTGGGCGATGCGGACGGGGTAGGTCTCGCCGCCGCCGAACACCTGCGTCTGCTCGCGCGTGGAGTTCCAGATGACGGGGTAGCTCGTCGAGACGATGTCGAGTGCCACCTCCAGTTCGATGGCGTCGCCGGCGCCGTTGCGGAGGTCGCCGCGGTACACCTCGCGGAGGTACGCGTCGTCGAGGATGGTCGAGACGGTCACGCTCTCCGGACCGGTCGCGAGGTAGAACCGGTGGGCGTCGGCCTCCCCCTGGAGGACGGCTTCGGCGTGGCTCCGAACCGGGCCGGTGAACGCCGAGAGGCGGTTACTGATCGAGCCAAGCTGTCCCCGGTCGATGTCGAATCCGCGCGTGTCGGCGGCGAGCACTTCGATCCGGCTCTGACGGTCGTTGAGTTCCTCGGCAGCGATGCTGACGCGGACGAGCACGACGAGCAGTTCGCGCGAGGAGATCTCGCCCTGCCCGTACGCCGTGACGGCGGCGGTCTGTCGCCGATCCAGTTCGTCGACGCGCGTTTCGAGGTCGGCGAGCGCCGTTTCGAGGCGGTTCCGACGCTCTTCTGTCGTGTTGGCGGCTTCGACGCGTTCGACCACCGCGAGCGTCCGGAGTCGATCCGTCGTCGCGTTCGTCGAGAGACCGAGCGCCGGGCCGAGGTCGACGTACTGTTGCTCGACGGACCACCGCTCGACCGAGCCGGGTGGAACGTCGAGGACGGTGATCTGTTGGTCGTCGGGGACGCTGTCGTTGGTCTGTGCGACCGTCGGGGGGAGCGCCGCCGGCGCCGGGTCGCCGCGGTCGGCGACGGTGGTCGGCTCGCCGGCCCCCGACTCGGAGAGGCTGCCGGTCGCCCCGACCACGGCGGAGCAGACGAGGAGGGCGGCCGCGATGACGGGGAGGGCTCTCATCGGCCGACGGTACATCCGCCTGCTACTAAAACCCCACCTTCCGGCGTGTGTCTGACGGCCGCTATCTCCCCGACAGGGCCTCTCTGGCGATGGAAAGCGTTTTCCCGTCCCATCGAGACGCAGGAACTAATGCGGATTGCCGTGCCCCTCTTTGCCCTCCTCGTCCTTCTCGCCGGGACGACACCCGCGGTGGCGTTCGCCGACGGTGGGGTCGGGACCGACTCCGACGCTCCGGATTCGTCGACCGCCGTCGACCGGCCGACACTCGCCAGTTCGTCGCTCGCCCGCATCGACGAGCCGGCCGTCACGGAGCTCTACGTGGCGCCCGACCCCCGCGGTAGCGCGCGCTGGACCATCTCCGTCCACTACAACCTCTCGTCGTCGTCCGACCGCGCCGCGTTCGACAGATACGGTCGCGAGTTCGAGGCTGGCGACGCCGACGTGGGTCTCGACGTGGCCTTCTTTCGGACCCTCGCCGACGAAGCGAGCCGTGCGACTGGACGGGAGATGTCGATCCAGAATACGACCCGAAACGCCACGGTGCAAAACGACACCGGCGTTCTCAGCCTCTCTTTCACGTGGACGAACTTCGTGACCGACACCGACGAGGGGTTCGTGATACAGGACGCGGTGTTGATGCCGGCGAACCGCACCTGGCTGGCCTCCATCGGTCCCTCACAGCGACTGGTCGTGGAGACGCCGTCAGGCTACCAGGTGACCGACACGCGGTTCGGACTCGACAACGGCTCGGTCGTCGTCGATGGACCGCACACGTTCCGTGACCCACTCACCATCTCCTACCAGCAGACGGCGGTGGAGGAACCGCCCCCCGGCTCGGAGATACCGTGGCTGCTGATCGGCGGTGTCCTGCTCGTCGGTCTCGGTCTCGCCGTCGCCGCGTACGTCCGCCGGCGCGACTCCGACTCCGACACCGACACTGCCGATTCCGCCACCGTCCCGGACACCGAGGACGCCGCGGCGGTGGCCGACGAGCCGTCCGAGACGGACGCGGTCGAGACCGACGAGCCGGACGGAACCGGCGAAGTCGATCCGGCGTTGCTGTCGGACGAGGAGCGCGTGGAGCAGTTGCTCGACCGGAACGGCGGCCGGATGAAGCAGGCGCGGATCGTCCAGGAGACCGGGTGGTCCGACGCCAAGGTGTCCCAGTTGCTCTCGACGATGGCGGACGAGGGGCGGGTCGAGAAGCTCCGACTCGGTCGCGAGAACCTCATCTCGTTGCCCGACGAGGAGCCGTAGGCCGCTTCGGAAAACGTTTATTTTCGGCCGGGAAAGGGCTGGGACATGAAGGTTCTCGTGACCGTGAAGGAGGTCGCCGACGTCGCCGACGACTTCGAGATCGAGGGACTCGAAATCCCCGAGACGTTCCTCGAATACGACCTCAACGAGTGGGACGACTACGCCGTCGAGACCGCCGTCCAGATCGCGGAGGACCGCGACGAGGACGTGGAGGTCGTCGCCGTCACGGTCGGTCCGGAACGGAGCGAGGAGACGATCCGCATGGCGCTGGCGAAAGGCGTCGACCGCGCCGTCCGCGTCTGGGACGACGCGCTGGCCGAGGCCGACCTGCTCGATCCGACGACGACCGCGCGCATCCTCGCGGCCGTCGCGGAACGGGAGGCCCCCGACCTCGTGCTCTCGGGCGTCCAGGCCGCGGACGACGGCTTCGGCGCCACCGGCGTCGCCCTCGCCGACCGGCTCGATATGGGGTGGGCCGCCGTGGTGAACGATCTCGAACTCGACGATAGCGAGCGCCCCCGGGACGACGACGAAGCCGTGACTCGGGCGTCGGTCCGCCGCGAACTCGAAGGCGGCGTCGAGGAACTGACGACGGTCGATCTACCGGCCGTGCTGACGATCCAGACCGGCATCAACGAGCCTCGATACGCCAGCCTGCGAGGTATCCGGCAGGCCCAGCGGAAGGAACTCGCCGTCCACTCCCTCGCCGACCTCGACCTCGATCCGTCGCTCGTCGACGACGCGCTGACGCTGTCCGGTCTCTCGAAACCCGAGAGCGAGTCGGACGCCACCCTCTTCGAGGGGAGCGCCGAGGAGACCGCCGCCGACCTCGAGACCGTCCTGCGGGACGCGGGGGTGGGTGCGGAATGAGCGCCACGGACGTCCTCGTCGTCGCCGAACACCGACGCGGCGACCTCCGGCCGGTGAGCTACGAACTCCTCACCGCGGGGCGGGAGCTGGCCGACGCGACGGGCGGCGACCTGCACGCCGCTATCGTCGGTGGCGACGTGGAGACGTTCGCCGAGAGCCTCGACTGCGAGGGCGTCGACGTCGTCCACACCGTCGCCGAGGGCGAGGAGTTCAACCACGACGTCTCCGTCGCCGCGGTGACTGCGCTCTTCGACGCGCTCGATCCGGCCGCCGTCGTGATGCCCAACAGCGTCAACGGGCTGGACTACGCCCCCGCGGTCGCGACGCGCCTGTCGCTCCCGCTCGTCACCGACGCGGTCGATCTGGCCTACGACGACGGCCTGACCGTCACCCGCGAGATGTACGGCTCGAAAGTCGAGACCGCCGTCGAGGTGACGAGCGAACCGGTCGCGCTGACGATCCGGGGCGGCGAGTGGCCGGCCACCGACGACGTCGGCGACGCCACGATCCAGCCGTTCGAGGTCGAGATCGACGAGTCGTCGATCCGCTCGCACGTCCGCGGGTTCGAGGAGGTGGGCGTCGGCGACGTGGACATCAGCGAGGCGGAGTTCGTCGTCTCGGTCGGCCGCGGCATCGGGGAGGAGGAGAACCTCGAACTGGTCGAGGAACTGGCCGAGGCGCTGGACGCGACGCTCGCGGCGTCGCGACCCATCGTCGACAGCGGCTGGCTCCCGAAGAATCGACAGGTCGGGCAGTCGGGGAAAGTCGTCACGCCGACGGTGTATCTCGCGCTCGGCATCTCGGGAGCGGTCCAGCACGTCGCGGGGATGAAGGGGGCCGACACGATCATCGCCGTCAACACCGACCCCGACGCCCCGATCTTCGACATCGCGGACTACGGGATCGTCGACGACCTGTTCGAGGTCGTCCCCGAACTGATCGAGCGGTTCGAATAGCGTCACGTACTTGCCGCGCCCGTCCTTTCACCGGACGATGGAGTACCTGGATCGCCGCGTGGGGCTGGTGAACGACCGGCTGGAGTCCATCGTCGACGCGGTCGAGCCACCGGAGCTCGCGGCTGAACTCGATCACGTGGCGCTGTCGGGGGGCAAGCGGGTCCGGCCGGCCGTGACGGTGCTCACCTGCGAGGCGGTCGGCGGCACGCCGGCCGACGCCGTCGACTTTGCCGTGGGGATCGAACTCGTTCACAACGCGTCGCTGGTGATCGACGACATCATCGACCGCTCGGCGGTTCGCCGCGGGACGCCCAGCGCGTGGGAGGCGTTCGGCTACGGCCCGGCGATCATCGCCAGCGACGGCCTACTCGGCGAGGCCTTCGCCCTCTTCTCGGAGAACGAACGGGCCATGCGCATCGTCGCCGAGGCGATGGTGGAACTCGGCGAGGGGGAGGCGACGGAACTGGTCGCCCGCCCCGAGACCGAGGCGGAGTACATGGAGCTCGCGCGCCGGAAGACGGGTGTCCTCTTCCGGGCGGCGGCGGAACTCGGTGCGGTGGCCGGCGGCGCCGACGCCGTCACCGTCGAGGCGCTCGGCGACTACGCCGAACGCGTCGGCGTCGCCTTCCAGATCCGGGACGACGTGCTCGACGCCACCGCCGACGCGGCGGACCTCGGCAAGCCGACGGGGCAGGACGCGGAGATGGATCGCCCCTCGCTGGTGCAGGTGACGGACCTCTCGCCCGAGGCGGCCAACGAACGCGCCCAGCGGGCGTCCGATCGGGCGCTCGCGGCGCTCTCGACGGCCGAGACGGACGACGTCGACGCCGTCGAGTATCTGCAGGACCTCGCGGAGTTCGTCGTCGTCAGGGAGCGTTAGGCGGGGTCGGCGCCCGTCGGGTACCGCGACTCCGCGAGGGCGAACGTGAGTGTGCTCAGGACGCCCAGTAGCGTCCCGGCGGTGAGCGCCACCGCGAGGTCGGTGAGGGTGAACGCCGTCACGCCCTGAACCGGCGGGAGCAGGAACCCCGAGACGGCATAGAGGACGATGGCGATGGCGACGACGTAGAAGGGGGCGTTCAGGTAGCGCCACTTGAACTGGTCGGCCAGACACTCGTCGGTCACCTGCCCCAGACTGCTGGTGATGCCGGCGGCGGCGAACCAGCGGATCGCGCCGTTGACGAGCGCCGCGAGCACCGTCACGGCGGAGGGTGATCCATCGACGCCGGTCTCGACGGTCCGGAGCGTTTCGACGCCCTCGGCGCCGCCGACGACCAACAGCGCCGCCGCCACGACGTACGTGATGATGGTCACCCGTCCGGCGTACAGCAGGTTCCGGACGCGTTCGGCGACCTCGTCGACCGTCGCTTCGAGACCCAGGCCCCGGAACAGGGTGTAGAGACCGAGCAACGCGGAGATGAGGCCGAGAACGGCCGCGCCGGGCACGTCGAAGAACGTGGCGATGGTGACGAACGGGTAGATGAGCAGGAGGATGCCGAGCGGGACGAGCAGCGTCCCCCGCGTCTCGGGATCGGCGAGCACCTGCTTCACCGTGTAGTACATGGATTCCAGGTTCTGGGCCTGGCGGACGACCACCCGGCGGACGCTGTCGACGGGGACCCGGGACCGGATCACGGGGAGGACGGACTCGTCCTGTGCGCCGTCGGTGATGACGATGGCGCTCACGGACTCGCCGGTCGAGAGTCCCGCGAGCACCGTATCGACCTCCTCGCCCACCTCGCGGGTCGCCCGCACCTCGCTCCCCTGAACGCCGGTGACGGCGGCGACCTCGACTTCCTCGGATTCGCTCGCTTGCAGGTCGTCGTGCACGTGGAGTCCCTGGAACATGACGTTCACGTCGGAGTCCTCGGGGTCCGTGGTGGCGAGGGCGACGGCGGCGTCCCTGACGGCGTCACGGCCGACGACCGGCGTGTCGATGCCGGTCTTGCGGCCGAGGTCGTCGTCGAGGTCGACACAGAGCACGAGGAGCACGGTCGAGGATACGCCGTCCGGATATTTCTGCTTTCGGGCGTTCGTCCTACCCGGTCACGAAGAAGATCAGGATGCTGACCGCCATGGCGACGAGGATGATGACGGCGGCGAGGGCACCGCCCATCGAGACGACCGCGTTCGCGTGACTGGCGAGCGTCTCCGTGCGGTCGTTGCCGAACACCGTCACCGTCGCGCGTTCGGTCGCCAGCCCCGCTTCGACCGGTTCGAGGTCGTCGACCGCGGTCTCGACCAGTCGCTCGATAGTCGCGACGAACTCCCCGTGGTCGAGGGCCGCACCCACCTGGTTGTCCGCCTCGACCGTGTTGACGACGTGCGTGTCGGTCGTCATCACCTCCGCGGCGTCGATGGGTCCGCGGGCGGTCACCGCGTCGACGACGCGCACTCGCAGCCCCGGAACCATGTTGTTGCCGTCGACGAGGACGTACGCGGTGTGCTGGCCGTCGACTTCGACGATGGCGACCCGAATTCCGAGGGGACCGATCCCGTCGAGGGGGTCCCAGTCGGTCCGCTCCCACGCGACACCGAGGCGGATCGGTCCGGTCGGCGCCTCGCGCAGTCGTTCGCCCGCCAGTCCCGCGGCGGTGATCATGTCGAAGGCGCGCTGGCTACCCGGCGTGACGTGACCGAGGTTTTCGCCCTGCAGGCCGTTGTTGGAGTTGTGTGCGTCGACGAGGAGGACCTCGTCGAGACCGGTGGTCCGGGCCTCGGCGGCCGCCGAGAGGCCGACGCCGTACTCCACGTCGTCGGCGAAGCCGGGGGCGTAAGTCGCCACGAGGAGCGCGTCGTCGCCGAAGGCCTGACCGAGCATCGAGGCCTCGCCCGCGGTCGTTCGGACGCTCCGAGTCGCCTCGGGGGAGTACGTGAGCTTCGACTGCGCCGCGTCGATGGCGTCGAGGACGTGATCCACCTCGCGTTCGGTGACGAGGTTGAAGTCGTGGCCGGCGGTGGCGTGTGGCGGGAAGACGAGACCGTCGGTGTGTCGGGCGACCCGGACGGGGAAGTTCCCGCCCCCGATTTCGCCCATCGGTCCGGGGTGGATCATCGGCAGGACGAACCGCGCTTTCTGGGTGCCGTCCGGGCGTCGGAAGGCGAGCACCGTCACGGGGACGACAGCCTCCTCGCCAAGCTTCTCGAAGAAGTCTTCGAGTTCGCGCGAGCCCTCGGCGACGTGGCCGACGAACCCCCGGATGAAGTCGAGGACGGAGACGCCGAGGCTCCGCTGCCACGGGCGGTCGATCACGCGGACGAAGGTGTAGACGCCGGCGGCGTAGACGACGCAGGTGACCGCGAGCAGTTGGAAGTGGTGGGCGTCGATGACCCAGAGCTCCGGCGGGGCCTCCGAGGCCCGGGAGAGGTAGGGCATCAGGTAGGCGTCGGTGAGGGGGCCGCCGAGTTCCAGAAACCGGACGGTGCCGCTGTAGACGAACAGGAAGACCGCCGAGACGACGGTCTGGAGGCTCGCGGGCACCGCCGCGATGAGGAGCGACGACTCCGACACCGCCATGACGACCAGCAGGCGGAACGCGAAGATGGAGGCGAGCGCGATCACCAGCGCGTCGTAGACGAACGTCTGGCCGAGCGGCGTGAGCAGGGCGACGATCCCCGCGCCGATGACGATGGCGACGAGGATGAGTTCACAGAGGAGCGCGAGCAGCGACGAGCGGTTGGGCGTCAGCTTCCCGCCGACGAAGTGGTCGACGCCGGTCGTCCCGACCGAGGCGATGACCGTCGGCAGGCCGATGAAGAAGATGCCCTGCCAGGCGTCCCGGCCCAGGATGAGCAGGTTCCGCCAGGTGGGGGCGGTCCCGCCGGAGTCGAAGGCGGCGATACCGGCCATGGCCGCGATGACGAGGGCGAACCCGAGGCTGGCGTACCAGCTGGGCGCGGTGAAGATGTACCGTGACAGCCCCGCGAGGTCGGACTGGGTCGCCGTCATTCAGTGGCTCCGACGGGTCGGCGCGTCGTAAATCCCTCCCCTTCGCTTCCTAACCGCGCACCGGCGATGACGTACGGCTATCGACAGCAGTCGATGAAGTTCTCGAACAGTTCGTCGCCTTGCTCGGTGTGGGCCACCTCCGGGTGCCACTGGACGCCGTAGTGGTCGCGATCAGTGTCACTCATCGCCTCGATCTCGCAGACGTCGCTCGTCGCGGTGTGGGTGAAGCCAGTGGGGAGTTCGGTCACCTCGTCGGCGTGACTCGCCCACACCCGCGTTTCGGGGGCGAGCGATCCCACGACGGGGTCGTCCGCGTCGACGATCCGAACGTCCACGTCGGCGTAGCCCCCGTAGTCGCCGGCCTCGACCTTGCCGTCGAGTTCGGTCGCCATGATCTGCATACCGAGACAGATGCCGAGGACCGGCACGTCCATGTCGAGATACTCCGCGCAGCGGCCGATTCGATCCATGTCGGGACCGCCGGAGAGGACGAGACCGTCCACGTCGAGGTCGGCCGGGGGCGTGGTGTTGTCGACGATCTCGGTGTCCACGCCCGCGTCGCGGAGCGCCCGCCGCTCCAGGTGCGTGAACTGGCCGTGGTTGTCGACGACGACGATCCGGGTCATTACGCCGTGGTAGTCCGGTAGCGCGTAAAAGCGGATCGGATGCGACTCACCGGTCGTCGCGCTCCGCGGCCGTCCGGAAGCCGAACTCCGCCTGCTCTTTGCTCCGGCGCCTCTCTCGCGCCGCGAGCGCCTCGGCGTCGGGGTTCACGTCGTCGTCGATCCGCGCCCACCCCGCGTGGACCTTCGCGTGACACCAGCGACAGAGCGAAATCGTGATCTCGTGGGTGGGCTCGCCGTCCCGTTCGCCACCGTACGACAGGTGGTGCTCCTCCAGAAGGGGGCGAGTATCCTCGTGGGCCAGTCGGACCTCGTCGAGACCGCAGCGGCGGCACTCGCGCCCGTCGGTCGTCGAGCGGTAGTGGGGACAGTCCCGCCAGTCGGCGTCGCCGGCGACGACGCAGTCGTAGTCGTCGTCGCGGCGCGCAGCCGCGAACTCGGGATCGTCGCCGGCGCGCTCTAGGGCGAACCGGCACCGACCGTCCGAGGTGAGGTGGTCACAGCGATCCGCGTGGGCGTAGGGGTCGTCGACCCCGACGGGCGTCCCCGTGGGCGTCCGCTCCATGGGCTGCCGTTCGGGCCGCCGTGGTCATCAACCTGTTCACCCCTCGTAGCCCGCGTACTCCATCAGCTGGGCGAAGACGTCCGAGTCCATCGCCGACTCGTAGACGATGCCGCCGACCATCCCGCCGGGGTAGGCGTCCCCGTTCATCGCGTGGCTCACCTTGTGACAGTGCATGAGGTAGATGCCGGGGTCGGCGTCGGCCTCGAACTCGACGGTCTTGCGCTCCGCGGGCGCCAGGTCGAGGATGTCCTGTTCGTACTGGGCGACGTCCGGAATCCGCGATCCGTCCTTCTCGACGACCCGGAACCGGTGGTTGTGCGTGTGGATCGGGTGGTTCATGTAGCCGTTGTTGGCGAAGTGGATACGGACGGTGTCGCCCTGCGAGACCAGCACCGGCGAGCCGTCCTCGGGGTGGAGCGTCCGCGGCGCCGACCGGCCGTTGATGGTGAACACGTCCGGGCGGCGGTCCCGCGGGCTGTAGCTCACTTTCTCGCCCGCCATCTGTCGGTTGAGCCGCGAGTCCCAGTCTTTCACCGTCATGAACAGCTCTTGATCGGCGGGTTCGTACCCCGCGGGATCGACCCGAAAGATGCCGTACATCCCCATGTCGATGTGCCGGTGGGTCTGGTAGTGGCAGTGATAGAGGTGGGTGCCCGGCACGTTCGCCGGAATCTCGTAGGTGTGTTCCTCGCCCGGCATGACCGTGATTCCCGTCGTGGTCGGGACGCCGTCGTTCTCCCACGTCTTGCGGACGCCGTGGAAGTGGACGGTGTGGGGCATGCCGGCGTCGGTGTTGTCGAGGGTCACCTCGATGTCCTCGCCCTCGGTCGTCCGGATGATGGGACCGGGGACGCTCGGCGTCCGGTCGTCGGCCTGCCACGCCCAGACTCGCGGCAGCTCGACGGGACCGCCCATCGCGTCGCCCGGGTGGACCGGGAGCGTCGAGGTGACCGCCCGAAGCGTCACCTGGTTGTCCTGCTCGGTCACGTCGACGACCTGCGGTTTGCCCGACGCGGGCAGGTCGCCTCCCGACTGCTGGGCCGCCGTCGCGGCTTCCGCACGCGATGGGTCCGTGCTGGTCGGGGCGGCACAGCCCGCGAGACCGAGCGTGCCGGCCGTTCCGGGGGGTCTAAGTACGGACCGCCGTCAGTCCCGGTCGCGGTCGTCGTCCACGTCACGGCGGGCGACCTGCTCGGCGCTCGACCGGTCCATCACCGTCCGATTCTGGCGTTCGGCTCGAACCAGCCAGTAGAGGAGGAGCGGGGCGCCGACGCCGAACAGGACGACGAGGACGAGCGCGCCGCCGGCACCGGACATCTACCCGAGGAACACGTCGACGATGTCGCTCCCCGCCGATCCGGTGTCGCGGTAGAGCTCCGAGTAGCCACAGTTCGTACACGACACCACCTGGAAGGAGTTGGTCTGGATGTCGAACATCTTGCTGAGGCCGCCGCCGGTGGTCGAAATCGTTCCCACGTCCGTCTCCGTGTGGCCGCACTTCGGGCAGCCGCGGTCGTCTGCGTCCATAGTTGCCGGATCGGCACCCGTCACCCAAAACGCTCCGATGGGTCAAATCGCGGTTTGTGGGAGTCGTTCGCACGGCCGGGGGCGACCGGCTCGCCTCAGGCGTAGTTCTCGTAGACCGTGTCGGCGTCGGCGGCCTGTCGCGACGCCAGATACCGCAGGTCGTCGGCGACGTCCTCGAACGCGGTGGCTCGCTCCGGGAAGTCGTCGAGCAGGTCGTCGAGTCGGTCCTCCACGTCGGTCAAGACGTCGTACGCCCGGTCGGCCGTGTCGGCGGCCCGGTCGGTCCGGCCGTCGTCGGCCTCGTCGCGCGCCCGCTCGACCATTGAGGCGCCGTTTCGGATGTCGCCGGCGGCGTCGCTCAGCGTGTCGAGCACGTCCGCCTCGTCGGTCAGCTGCGTCACTTTCTCCTCGTACTCGTCCTCGTCGACGACGTCGGTCGCCGACGCGCTCGTGGCGTCGAGCTCCTCCCCAATCGTCGTCGTCGGCTCCGACACCTCCTCCGCGGCGGTCTCGACGCGGTCGATGTCGTCCTCCGCGTCGCCGAAGTCGTCGTCGTCCATGTGCGCGTACGCCTCGGTGAGGGCGTCGTGCCCGTCGATGAGCCACGACTGGGCGTCGGTCGCCAGCGTCAGGAACCGTTGCATCGCGTCGAGCGCCTCGACGGTCGACCGCTGCTGGTCGGTCGTCGCCTCGGACTCGGCCTCGGCTATCGCCTCCTGCACGCCGTCGAGCCGCAAGAGCACGTCGCGCGCCCGGAACGAGTCGGTGTCGGCCGTCACCGACAGGAGGTCGTCGGTGACGCCGCCGGTGAAGAGGTAGACCGCCTCGCTGAACTTGTCCTGGGCGGCGTCGATCTGCTGGTCTGCCGCCGCCGACGCCTCGGGTTCGGGCGTCTCGGTCGGGGTCGGCTCCGGCGTCTCGGTCGGTTCGGGTGTCTCGGTCGGGGTCGCCGTGGCGGTCGGCTGGCTTCGCTGGCCGCCGAAGCAGCCGGCCACGAGAGGGGTCAGGGCGACGAGGAACGCGCGTCGATCCATACGCGACGCCTACGCGCCGACAAGGTAAAACGTATCGATACTGTCAGACGCGCGTTAGACGTCACTGCGCCGAAAACGACCGTCCGAGCGAATCTGTGCGACGTGCGTCAGACACATATCAGATGAACATGAAAAGATATAGGTCGCCGTCAGCGCACAGATAGAGACGATGACCCTCCTCGGTACGTCCGGCGCTGCCCGCTCGCGAGCGGTCGCGCTCGTGATCACGCTGTTCGCCGTCACCGCCGCGTGGAACGTCCTGCTCAACACCCTCCTCGCTCGATCCGGGCTGGCGGCGGCCCTGCAGGTCGCCTACCGGCCGACCGTTCCGCTGACGGCACTCGGTGCGGGGACGGGCCTCGTCGTCGCGACGGTCGCCGTCGTCGCGACCCTCGCCGCGCTGGCGCGGACGTTCGCGCCGGAGAGCGACGCGCTCGGTGCGAGCGAGACGGTCGGCGAGACGGCGCTCGCGTACGCCCGCGCCGTCGTCGTCGCCGTCGGCGGCACCGTCGCCGCGGCCGTCGGTCTCGCCCTCCTCGTCGTGCCCGGTCTGCTCGTGCTCGTCCACCTGCCGCTGGTGTTCGTCGCCGTCGCGGCCCACGGCGACTCGGTCGGCGGCGCCGTCGGCCGGACCTGGACGCAGGCCCGTGGCTCCCGTGCCCGCGTCGCGGCCGTCGGTCTCGCCGTCACCGCCGTCCCCCTCGCGCTCGCGGTGATCGCCACGCTCACCGACCTCCTCCCGCCGCTGGTCGAACTCGCGCTCGGCGTCCTCGTCACCGCCGTCGCGTGCGCGGCCGGTGTCGCCGCGTTCGTCGCGCTCGCCGACTCGATGGAGGGATCGACCGGGAGCGGCAGCCGGACCGACCGCGTCGCGCCGACTACCTCCCGACAGCTCTGACGGGCACGCTCTTGGTGCCCGCGCCCCAGTCGCCGGTATGACCCGTCTCGTCCACCGTCACGACGACGCGGAACGCATCCTCGCCACCGACGTGACCGTCGCCGACTCGTTTCTCGCCAGGGCCCGCGGGCTGATGTTCCGCCGCTCGTTCCCCGAGGGTTCGGCGCTCGTCTTTCCCTTCTCCCGTGTTGCGTCGCGGACGCTCCACATGGTCGCCGTCCCCTTCGACATCGACGCCGTCTGGCTCCGCGAGGGACGTGTCGAGCGCGTCGCCCGCCTGTCGGCGTGGACGGGACTCGGGCGAGCGACCGCGGATACCGTGGTCGAACTCCCCGCCGGTGCCGCCGACGGTGTCGAGGCGGGGGACGCCGTTCGGATCGACGACCGATAGCGCACGGAGATTTATCACCTCCGGCGCCCCGGGGACGGTATGGAGATCCGTTCGAACGACGAGACGGTCGAGGCGGTGCCGGACGTCCACCTCTCCCAACTGGCCGCGGGCGAGCAGATGAGCGTTCAGGGCTACGTCATCGACCCGGGCGCGTCGGTACCCGAGCACAGCCACCCCCACGAGCAGGCGGGGTACGCCTGGCGTGGCGAGGCGGTCTTCTTCGTCGACGGCGAGGAATGCGTCGTCTCCGCCGGCGACTCCTACGTCATCCCCGGCGGGAAACCCCACCGGGTCGAGAACCGGGGCGACGAGCCGTTCGAGGGCGTCGACGTGTTCAGCCCGCCGCGGACCGACCCGGACTGGAAGGACTAGCCCTCGCGACGGAGCCGTTTCACTACGAACGCCTCGTCGAGTTCGCCGAGGAACTCCCCCAGCCGCGGACCCTCGGTGTCGTCGAAGAAGAGCCGGTAGCCCGCGGCGAAGAAGTCGCCGACCTCGATCCCGTGTTCGCGGGCCGTCTCGTACATCCGACCCTGAATCGCCTCGCCGTCGTGGCCCTCGGCCACGAAGTCGGCGAGGTCGTCGAGCGCGGCGGCCACGTCGGCGTCGACGTCGACTGCGGGTAGCTCGGCCTGGAGGCGGTAGTTGTAGGCGTTGTCCATGCGCTCGGCCCAGGTTCGCGCGCGCTCGACCCGTTCGAGCGCAGCCTCGACCGCCCACTCGGGCGTGTCGTCGTCGAAGAAGCCCTGGTTGCGCGCCATCCGCACCCGGAGGTCGCGGTCGTCGGTCATGCCGAGCACCGCCGCGAACGTGTAGGGCAGGCGCACCCGCTCCTCGCGCACCTTGTCGACGAGGAGGGGGTAGGCGCGCTCCGCGAGCGGCCGCAGGTCGTCGTCGGCCGTCTCGCCGAAGTAGACACGCTCGAATCGGTCGAACTCGTCGACCAGCAGGTCGATCCGTTCCACGTCGAAGTCCTTCGCGCGCTTCGGGTTGCGGACGAAGAAGTAGCGCAACACCTCGGGTTCCAGCAGGGCGAGCACCTCGTCGACGGTGACGACGTTCCCCGACGAGGAGGAGAGCGGTTCGCCGTTGAGCGTGAACCACTCGTAGGTCATCGGCACGGGCGGCTCGATGTCGAGCACCCGGCGGGCGATCTCCTCGCCGCTGGGCCAGGAGCCCTCGGCGTGGTCCTTGCCGAACGGCTCGAAGTCGACGCCGAGGGTCTTCCACTGGGCGGGCCACTCGAAGCGCCACGGGAGTTTGCCCTCCCGCAACGTGGCGGTGCCCGTGTGACCACAGCCGTCGATGTGGTCGCCGCCCGCGTCGAGACCGGAACAGCGGTAGTCGACCGTTCCGGCGTCGAGATCGACCGCGCGCACGTCCTGTGTGAGCCGGCCACACTCCGAACACTGGGGCATGAAGGGGACGTAGTCTTCGTCGACGCCGTCCTGATACTCGGCGAGCACCTCGCGGGCGAGGTCGGACCGTTCGAGCACTTCGCGCGTGACGGCTTCGAACGCCCCCGACTCGTAGAGTTCGGTGTTCGACACTAACTCGACCTCGACGCCGACGGCCTCGGCGCTCCGGGCCAGGAGGTCGGTGAAGTGGGCGCCGTAGGAGTCGGTCTCGCCGAAGGGGTCGGGGATGTCGGTGTACGGCTTACCGAGGTTGCGCCCGAGGGCGCTGGCGTCCACCTCGCCGAGACCGACGAGGTTCCAGTCCGAGTCGGCGAGCGTCCGGGGGACGCTCCGCAGGGCGTCGCGGTCGTCGCTCGTGAACACCTGCCGGACCTCGTGACCGCGCTCGCGGAGGACGCTCGCGACGAAGTAGCCGCGCATGATCTCGTTGAAGTGGCCGAGGTGGGGGACGCCCGAGGGGGAGACGCCGCCCTTGACGACGACGGGATCGTCGGGGTCGCGGGCTTCGATCTCGTCGGCGACGTCGTCGGCCCAGAAGGCGTTGTGGCCGTCGCTCATGCCCAGCGCTCCGGCTCGGCGGGACAGCCGTCGGGCACCACGTCGGTCCCGGAGTGGTCTCCCCGGAGGACGGCGCCGGCGATCCGGCCGGGATCGGTGCCGTCGAGGACGATCGTCCGCATCTTCGAGCGTTCGATGAGTTTCGCCGCCAGGAGGTCGACCGGCGCGGAGGCGCCCGCACCGCGGCTCATCGGCGCCACGAGGTCGACCAGTTCCGTCCCCGTGAGCCGGGAGAACTGCTCGGCGTCGGGGTCGCCCTCGGGGTCGGCGCTGAACACGCCGTCGACGCTCGTCGCGTAGACGAGCAGGTCGGCGTCGACGTACTCGGCGAGCGCGGCCGCGACGGCGTCGGTGGTCTGGCCGGGCATCACGCCCCCCATGACGGGGACGTCGCCTCGACGGAGGGCCTCGCCCGCCGCCTCGTACTCGTGGGCGGGCGAGGGGGCAGAGATTTCGCCGAGCGCCGCGATCAGCAGCCGGGCGTTGATCCGCGTCACGTCGATCCCGATCTGGTCTAGCTGTACCTCGTTGGCGCCGAGGCGACGCGCCGCCCCGATGTAGTCGCGGGCGACCCCGCCGCCGCCGACCACCGCGCCGACCTCGCAGTCCGCCTCGACGAGACGTTCGACCGCCGCCGCGTGGCCCGCGACGCGGTCGGCGTCGAGGTCCGGGGCGAGGACGCTCCCGCCGATGGAGATAACCACTCGCATTGGCGTCCGGTAGCCGCGATGCCGGCTTAAGGGTTGTCAAGCGACCGTTGTGCGTGACCCGTCCGCGTGGTCCGCGCCCCGTCGAGACACAGTTAAGGGTCCGCGTCCGCCTGTTCGGAGTATGAAGACGCTCAACCTCGTCGGCCCGGGTGCGGTCGACCTGGCCGACCGCCTCGTCCCCCGACTCGACGGTCGGGTCGCAACCGTGGAGACCCTCCCCGAGACGGCCGCCCGCGACACCGACGCCGGTGCAGCCTACGGTCTCTCGGGCGACGGCTCGTGGATCGGCGCGGGCGACGGACTGACGCTCCCGGACCTGCTCGACTCGCTCGTCCCCGACTTCGATCACGCCCTCACCGTCGGCTTCGACCACGCCCGCCTCCCGACGATCACCGTCGGCGACGCCGATCCGGCCGGCGACGTGGTCGCCACCCTTCCCGACGCCGACGCGGACCTCGACCCGATTCTCGACGCCGCGGCCGACCTCGACCCCCGCGTCACGCTCGAATCGCTCGTCGAGCGGGCGAAGGCCTCGCCGCTCGCCGAGCGGTCGGGTGCCATCGCGACGTTCACGGGACGGGTCCGCGTGAAAGACGCCGAGGACGACACCCCGACCACGCAGCTGGAGTTCGAGAAGTACGAGGGCGTCGCCGCGGAGCGGATGCGGACCATCCGATCCGAACTCGAAGCCCGCGACGGCGTCTTCGAGGTCCTCATGCACCACCGCACCGGCGTCATCCGTGAGGGCGAGGACATCGTGTTCGTCGTCGTCCTCGCAGGCCACCGCGAGGAGGCGTTCCGAACCGTCGAAGACGGCATCAACCGCCTCAAAGACGAGGTGCCCATCTTCAAGAAGGAGTCGACGACCGACGAGGAGTTCTGGATTCACGAGCGAAGCTGAATTCGGGATTCGACCCCGAAAAGTGACGGCATTTCGGGTATTATATTCTAATACAATATTTGTGAAAAAATACTTCATAGCTGTTTGTAAAATGTCTAAGCGGTTCGTAAAACGTCCTGAAGTCTCCGCGAAATCGGGTAAATCGGTAAAACCGCCCGAACTGCTCCGAACGTTCCTCCCTTTATAACATCCTCCGGCCTGTACGGTGAATCGAGGCGACAACAAATGAGCGCAACCGCAGACCCCTCCACCGAGACCGACGACAGTGCGTCCAAAGAGGAGCGCCTGAAGCAGTACCTGCTCTCGAAGGCCCAGGACGGTGATCTCTACTTCAAGAGCAAGTTCATCGCGGACGAGGTCGGTCTCTCTCCCAAGGAGATCGGTGCTCTGATGGTCAAACTCCGAGACTCCGCGACGGAACTCTCCGTCGAGAAGTGGTCGTACACGAGCGCGACCACGTGGCGAATCGAACCCGCGTAGGCCCGACCCAGGTCCCCGCCGCGCACACCGGGCCGCATCGCGACTCCAGTTCTGCGGCAGCTATCCACCTCGGACGGTCCCGCTTCACGGGATTTATACTCCCGAACGACGTACCGAATATCGATGGACGGAGTCGACGGGCCACCGTCAGATACCCTCGAAACGGTGTTTTACGTCCGCGAAACCGACCGCGATGGCGACCGGTTTCGCTACTACGGCGAGCCTCTCGTCCCGCGCAGTTCGCTCGTCGACGAACTCCGGGACCCCTTTCGCCGCGCTGGCTACCGACTCGATCTGGAAGCCGGCCGAGAGCCGTACGAGACGGTCGTCGTCGCGACGCCCGCCGACGGTCGTATCGACGGCGTCCCGTGGACCAACCTCGTGCTCTTCGCCGCGACGGTCGTCTCGACGCTACTCGTGGGGGCGGTGGCGTGGTACTACATCCCCCCGGCCGACCTCGCGGCCAACCCCCTACTCGCCCTGCAGGCGTGGCCGTTCACCGCCGCCATCCTCGGCGTGTTAACCGCCCACGAATTCGGTCACTACCTCGCCGGCCGGTACCACGGCGTCGACGTCTCCCTCCCCTACCTCATCCCCTTCGTCGTCCCGTTCGGGACGCTCGGGGCGATCATCCGGATGCGCGGTCGGATGCCCGACCGCAAGACGCTGTTCGACATCGGCGTCGCCGGGCCGCTGACCGGGCTCGTCGCCACCGTCGTCGTGACCGCGGTGGGGCTGTCGCTCGATCCGATGACGGTTCCGTCGAGCGTCGTCGACTCCTCCGCGCAGGTCATCGTCTTCAACAACCCACCGTTGCTCGATCTCATCGCGACGGCGCTCGGTCAGCCGACCAGCTACGCCGACCCGACACGGACCGTCCACCCCGTCATCATCGGCGGCTGGGTGGGGATGTTCTTCACCGTCCTCAATCTGCTCCCGGTCGGCCAGCTCGACGGCGGACACATGCTGCGCGCGATGCTCGGCCAGCGTCAGGAGACGGTCGCGTCGCTCGTCCCGCTGGTGCTGTTCGGTCTCGCGGCCTACCTCTACTACGTCCGGAACCTCGCGTTCAACGAGTCGGTCGGTCTGTGGGCCTTCTGGGGGCTGTTCGCCACCTTCATCGCGTACAACGGTCCGGCGAACCCCGCCGACGAGACGCCGCTCGGCTGGAAACGACAGCTCGTCGGTCTCGTCACGTTCGGTCTCGGGGCGCTCTGTTTCCTCCTCGTTCCCATCCAGCTGCTCGGCTAGTGGGTGTACCCCCGATCCGGGAGCGGTTCGCCGTCAGCGAGAACGTCCGCGTCCGTCACCGTTCCGATCCGGGTGATCGGCACCGGGATCGATCCCCGTCTCTCCTCGAGCGGCGCCGGCGGCGCGGTGAAGACGAGTTCGAAGTCCTCGCCGAAAAAAGTCGAGAGCTGGCGGCGTTCCGCGTCGTCCGCGGCGACGGCGTCGACGCTCGGATCGACCGGCAGGCGGTCCCACTCGATACTGAACCCACAGTCGCTCGCCGCCGCGAGCTGGTGGAGCGAGCGCGCGAGACCGTCCGAGGAGTCCATCATCGCGGTGGCGACCGGTGCTAGCTGCCGGCCGGTCGTGACCCGCGGCTCGAAGCGAAAGAGGTCGTTCCCCCGGTCGGTGTTCCCGCGTTCGAACTCGCGGACGGCCGCCCCGCTCCGCCCGAGCGTGCCGGTCACGTAGACCGCGTCGCCGGACGTCGCTCCCGCCCGGTAGACTGGGTCCTCGGTTCGGCCGACGACGGTCCCGGCGACGGTGAACTCGTCGTGGTTGTCGAGGTCGCCGCCGACGTACTGGGCGCCGGTCCGCTCGCACACGTCGCTCGCGCCGTCGACGAACGCCTCGATTTCGTCCGGGTCGAACGTCGGCGCGCCGTAGGCCGCGACGGCTGCCGTCGCGCTCGCACCCATCGCCGCCACGTCCGACAGCGACGCGCCGACCGACCGCCAGCCCGCCGTGTACCGTGTCGTCCCCGGTGGGAAGTCGGTCCGTTCGTGGAGCATGTCGGTCGTCACCACCAGCCCGTCGATCACCGCCGCGTCGTCGCCCGCCGCCCCGACCACACCGGCGAGCATTCCCAGCGCGCTCCGTTCGTCCATGGACGGCGTTGGCAGCGGGAGGATAAAAAGTCACGATGCGAGTCGGTGGGTTAATGCGTCGGCTCGTCGTCCGCGAAGGCATGGCAGGCGGACGGGTTCGGGCGACGATACTCGGCTTCGCCGGCGCGCTCGTGGTCTTCGCGATCCTGTTTTCCGTCGCCGGCGTCGACGACCTGCTCTCGCAACTCGCGGGCGCCGACCGACGGCTCGTGGCAATGGTCTTTCTCGCGACGCTCGGCTGGCTGGCGGCGTGGGGGTTCGCCCTGCGGACCGTCCTCGGCGTGCTCGGCGTCCCGCTCTCGGTCCCCCAGGCCTTCCTCGTTTTCACCGGCGCCATGTTCTCGAACAACGTCACGCCCTTCGGACAGGCGGGCGGCGAACCGATCACCGCCCTGCTCATCTCGCGGGTGGCCGACGCCGAGTACGAGACGGGACTCGCCGCCATCGCCAGCGTCGACACACTGAACTTCGTCCCCTCGATCACCATCGCCCTCGTCGGCGTCGGCTACTACGTCACCGAGACGGCGTTCGGGGCGAGTCGGCGGCTCGAACTCGCCTTGCTGGCGGTCGTCGTCCTCGCCGTCGGCGTCCCCACGCTCGTCTACCTCGGGTGGCAGCGCCGCTACCGCCTCGAAGCACGGGTCGTGGGCGTGTTCACGCCATTCGTCCGTCGGGTCGCGACCCGGCTCCCGCGTGCCCCCGTGCCGACCGTCGACGGGATCGAACGCCGCATCGACGGCTTCTTCCGCGCCATCGAGCGCGTGGCGACCAACCCCCGTGGACTCGCGCTCGCACTCGCGCTCTCGACCGCCGGCTGGTTCTGCCAGATGCTCGGTCTCTGGCTCGCCTTCCAGGCCATCGGCACCCCGATTCCCCTCTCGGTCGCGCTCTTCGTCGTCCCCATCGGCGCCATCGCGGGCGTGACGCCACTCCCCGGCGGCGCCGGGGGTATCGAGAGCGTGCTGGTCGTCCTGCTCGTGGCCGCCCCGCTCCCCGCGGTCACCGAACCCGTCGCGCTCGCCGCAGTCGTCGTGTTTCGGGGTGCCGTCTACTGGATACCGACGGTGCTCGGCGGTCTCGTGGCCGGCGCCGTGAGCCTCCGGTCGTAGGATGCGCACCTAATACGATGGGTTTAAACGCCGTCCGAGGGAACCTTGCGCCAATGGTAACCCTCTACGACGTGCCGGCGGATGCGCTCATCGACGCGCTCGCCGACCGGCTCGAGGACCGCATCGACGCCCCCGACTGGGTGAACTACACCAAAACCGGCGTCAGCAAGGAACTCCCGCCCCAGCAGGACGACTTCTGGTCGGTCCGTGCGGCGAGTCTCCTCCGAAAAGTCGCCATCGACGGTCCCGTCGGCGTCGACCGCCTCTCGACCGCCTACGGCGACCACAACCAGGGATCGACCCGCTACCGCGTCGCCGCCGCCCACGCCGACGCCGGGAGCAAGAAGATCATCCGCACCGCGCTCCAGCAGCTCGAAGACGAGGGTCTCGTCTCCACCGCACAGGGCGAGGGTCGCGTCGCCACGCCCGACGGCCAAAGCCTCCTCGACGAGGTGGCCGCCGACGTGCTCGACGATCTCGACCGGCCGGAACTCGAGAAGTACGCGTAGACTCCGACCCCTCCGAAATCGTTTTCACCGCTTCGACGGAATTCATAGCTATGAGTGGGAACCCCGACGACGAACGACTCGAAGAGCTTCGACAGCAGAAGATGCAGGACCTGAAAGAGCAGGCCCAGCAGGGCGGTGGCGGGGGCGACCGGGGCGAAGCCCAGCAGGCCGCCCGCGAGCAGGCCGAAGCCCAGAAGCAGGCACTCCTGAAACAGCACCTCACCGACGGCGCGCGCCAGCGGCTCAACGCCGTCCAGATGTCGAAACCCGAGGTCGCCGAACAGGTCGAACAGCAGGTCGTCGCGCTGGCGCGTAGCGGCCGTATCCAGGACCGCATCGACGAGGAGCAGATGCGGTCGCTCCTGAAAGAGCTTACCCCCGACAAGAGCTTCGACATCCGTCGACGGTAGACGGGATGGACGTCGCCGTCCTCTACAGCGGTGGCAAGGATTCGACGCTCGCGGCGCTTCTCCTCGATCCCTTCTACGACGTGACCCTCGTCACCGGCACGTTCGGCGTCGGGTCGGACTGGCGTCACGCCGAACGGGCGGCCGAACGCCTCGGCTACCCCTTCCGCCGTCTCGACCTCGACCCCGCCGTCGCCGACGAGGCCGTCGACCGGATGCTCGCGGACGGCTACCCGCGCGAGGGAATCCAGCGGGTCCACGAACACGCGCTCGAACGCGCCGCCGACCTCGACGTGGCCGCCGTCGCCGACGGCACCCGCCGCGACGACCGGACGCCGACGGTGCCGCGCTCGACCGCCCGGAGCCTCGAAGACCGACGCGGCGTGGACTACCTCGCGCCCCTCGCCGGCTTCGGTCGCCGCGCCGTCGACCGCCTCGTCGACGCCACCCTCGACGTGGAGACCGGGCCGAGCGAGTCCGTCCCCCGCGCCGACTACGAGGCCGAACTCCGGGCGCTGCTGGCCGACCGCGAGGGGGCGGACGCCGTCGACGCCGTCTTCCCCGCACACGAACAGACGGTCGTTCGCGGTATCGTCGCGTCGGAGGACGCTGCTTCCCGTCGTCCGTCGGACGACGCTGCTTCCCGTTGTCCGTCGGACAACGCCCCCGACACGCCGAAGTGACTGGACGTGGAAGCCGCGCTATGGATCTCATCGAGGCGCTGTCGGCCGACGCGAACCTCGTCTGCGTCGTCGGTGCCGGCGGCAAGAAGACGACGCTGTACGCGCTGGCGAACCGTCTGGACCGGGCCGTCGTGACCGCGACGGTTCGCATCCCCATCTTCGACGATCACGTCGCCGACGTGCGCGTCACCCGCGACCCCGTCGGGGCGCTCCGGGACGCGGACGCGTGGCCGCTCGGTCTCGTCCCCGAACGGGAGCGCGACGACCGCTACCTCGGCTACGACCGCGAGACCGTCACCGCGATCCGCGCGACGCCCGGCCACGGGCCGGTGCTGGTCAAGGCCGACGGTGCGCGGACCCGCCTCCTGAAGGCCCCCGACGAACGCGAGCCACAGATCCCCGCGACCGCCGACACCGTGATCCCCGTCGCCAGCGCCCGCGTCGTCGGGAACCCGCTCGCCGAGGAACACGTCCACCGGCCCGAGCGCGTGGCCGAACTCACCGGACTTGGTCTCGGCGATCCGGTCGGTCCCGAGGACGTGGGCGCGGTGCTCGCGAGTCGGCAGGGCGGCCGCAAGCGCGTCCCGCCGGACGCGACGGTCGTGCCGCTGATCAACATGGTCGACGACGAGGACCTGGCCGCGACGGGGCGGGCCATCGCCGAGACCATCCACGACCGCGCCGACGTGGCGCGGGTCGTGCTCGCGCGCATGAACGAGCCGCGGGTCGTCGACGTGATCGAGTAGCTACTCCCGCAGGCGCCGCGCCGCGTCCTCGAAGTCCTCGCGCGTGTTGCAGTTCTCGAACGTGCGAGGGTGACCGTGTTCGTGGACTTCCTCGGCGTCGACGACGACGAAATCGAGGTCGAACAGCGGCGCGACGATCCGCTCTTTCCCGTCGGCGAGCGCCGCCTCGCAGGCGTCGGCCATCGCCGACGCGCGGTAGACGGCGTGGGTCGTCTCGAACCACTGGCCCGGACGCGGGACGGCGGCGTCCTGCCCTGCGGCGCGCTCGAACAGGTGGTCGACGAAGTCGGCGTCGACGAAGGGCATGTCGCAGGCGACGACGAAGGCGTACTCTCCCGCCACCGCTCGGAGTCCCGTCGCCATCCCCGCCATCGGTCCCTCGTCGGGGTAGTCGTCCTCGGCGAACGTGACGGGGACGGCGGCCCCGTCCAGCACCTCCTCGATGGTCCCGCGCTGGGCGGCACGGCAGTTGATCACGACGGCGTCCACGGCGGGCGCCGTCCGGTCGACCACCCGGCGGATCATCGGCGTCCCCGCGAGGTCGGCGACGGCCTTGTCGTCGCCGTCGAACCGTGTCGACCGCCCCCCGGCGAGCACGACGGCAGTGCGCTCGGACATGGGCACGACTACGTCGGCGTCCGGGAAGTAGTCCGCGATCACGCGCCGTCGACGCCGTCCGCCAGTTCCCTCGCGACGCGGGCCGTCACGAGACCGTCGATGCGGCGTTCCGTGAACGCCTCGCGGGCGCTCGCGACGGCGTCGGGGTCGGGCGCGAACGTGACGCCCGGATACGCCACGTCCGCGAGGACGAGCGGCGTCGCCGGCGCGGTCGGCACCCCCGCCGGCCCGTCGAGCGGCTCGGGTCCGAGGACGCGTGCCACCCGGTCGAGGTCGCTCGCGCCGCTGCCGACAGCCCGGACCAGGGCGACGATCCGGCGGACCATGTGCCGGGCGAACCCGCCCGCCGCGAGCGTCACCACGAGGAAGTCGCCGTCGCGGACGCAGTCGGCGTCGAGTCGACGGACCGTCCCCTCGTCGTCGGTCGTGAGGTTGTGGAAGTCACGCTCGCCCGCCAGCCGGTCGAGCGCCGCACGGACGCGGCCGTCGTCGAGGGCCGGGGCGTAGAGGTGGTAGCGGTACGTGCGACGGGCCGCGTCGTGGGTGGCGTGGAAGTCCGCGGGCACGTCGGCGCTCGCCCACGCCCGGACGTGCCCCGGGAGGTCCGCGTTGAACGCGACCGGCGTGAGCCAGTCCGGCGCCTCGAAGGCGACCGTCTGGGCGAGCGCGGAGACGCCCGCGTCGGTGCGGCCCGCGGCGGCGTAGCCCGGCGGCACGTCGTCGTCGCCCAACACCCCGAGCGTCCGGAGCGCGTCGAGGAGGGTGTCCTCCACGGTCGGCTGATCGGGTTGGCGCTGGAAGCCGGCGTAGGGGCGGCCGTCGTAGGCGATCCGGAAAGCGCGCATTGGATTCGGTCTCAGACGAAGTCGTCGTACGTCGGCCGCTCCCGGTCGCCGGGGAACTCGTCGACGGGAGAGGTGGTCTGGTCGCCGCTCTCCATCGCCTTGACCGTCACCTCGCCGTTCTCCAGGTCGCGCTCGCCGACGATGACGACCGTCTCGGCGTTGACGCCGTCGGCGTAGGACATCTGCGCGCCGAAGCTCCGGCCCGCGAGGTCCGTCTCGACGACGTGGCCCCGCTCGCGGAGGTCGCGAGCCACCCGCGCCGCCGTGGCCCGGGTGTCGCCCACCGAGAGGACGTAGTAGTCCGTCGAGAGCGCCTCCGCCGGCCAGACGCCCGCACGCTGGAGAAGCAGTGAGAGGGTGGCGTGCCCGGGTGCGACGCCGACTGCGGGTGTCGGCTGACCGCCGTAGCTCTCGATCAGGTCGTCGTATCGGCCGCCGCCGAAGACGGCCCGTGACACCTCACCCTGCGTGTCGAAACACTCGAAGACGGTGCCGGTGTAGTAGTCAAGTCCCCGCGCCGTCTCCAGGGAGACGGTGCAGTGGTCGCGGACGCCGAAGTCGGCGGCGGCGTCGAGGACCGCTTCGAGGTTGCCGACCGCGTCGGCCACCTCGTCGGTGCCGGCGAACGCCGTCAGCTCCGACAGGTCGTCGGTCGCGAGCAGGTCGTCGAACTGCTCGGCCTCGTCGTAGGAGAGACCGGCCTCGTGGAGCAGGTCGTAGTATTCGGCCGGCTCGATCTTCTCGGACTTGTCGACGGCGCGGATCGCCTCTCTGACCCGGACGTCGGCGTCGAACGCCCGGAGCAGGCCGCCGAGGATGTCGCGGTGGGAGACCCGGAACTCGAAGTCCGGCGCGTCCAGCCCCAGCGCCGTCAGCGCGTCCGCGGCGTACGCGAGGATCTCGGCGTCGGCCTCGGGTTCGGCCGAGCCGAAGACGTCGACGTTGGTCTGGTAGAACTCGCGGAACCGACCCTGCTGGACCTGCTCGTACCGCCAGAACGGCCGGGTCGACATCCACTTGATCGGCTTCTGTAACTCCTGGCCTTTCGCGACGACCATCCGCGCCACCGTCGGCGTCAGTTCGGGCGTCATGGCGACGTGCCGGCCGCCCTTGTCCTCGAAGGCGTACAGTTCCTCGACGATCTCGTCGCCGCTCTTGTCGGTGTAGAGATCGACGGTCTCCAGGGCGGGCGTCCCGATCTCGCGGAAGCCGTACCCCCGGGCCGTCTCCTCCAGGACGTCGGCCACGGCCCGCCGGGCCGCCATCTCCTCGGGATAGAAGTCGCGGAATCCCTTGAGTCGGTCGTACATGTCGCGTCGTCGGCGCCGGCCGCGCTTGAAACCTGCCTTTTCGGTAGCGGAATCCCTTGCTCCCACACGGAGGTTGAGCATTCCCGCCGGCGACCGGCACTCCATGTCCCTCGTCTCCGCGTTCACCTCCGCCATCCTCCCTATCGTGTCGGTCATGGGTCTCGGCTACCTCCTCGCGTCGGTCCTCGACGTCGAGGTCGACCCGCTGAACACCGTCGCGCTCTACCTGTTCCTGCCGGCCCTCATCTTCCACAGCATCGTCACGACGACCCTGAGTGGCGCCACCGTCGCCCGCATCTTCGCCGGCGTCGGTCTCTTCGTCGTCGCCATGATGGGCGCCACCGAACTCGCGGACCGCGCGCTCGGCGTCCCCGAACCCTACCGGAGCGCGGACGTCCTCGCGGGGTCGCTCCCCAACGCCGGCTTCTACGGCATCCCGCTCGCCGAGTTCGCCTTCGGCGACGTCGGGCGGACGACCGCCGTCATCTACATCACCGCGCAGGCGTTTCTCATGTACACCATCGGCGTCTACGTCGCCTCCCGCGGCGGCGGCGAGGCGGGGATCGGCGCGGTCAAGGAAATCTTCCGCCTCCCGCTCGTCTACGCCATCTTCGCGGCGGGCGTCGTCCGCTTTCTCGGCGTCGCCCCGCCGACCGACGGCACGTTCATGTCGACGGCCAGCCTCGTCGGCGACGCCTCCATCCCGCTGATGCTCGTCATCGTCGGCATCCAGCTCGCCGGGCTGGCGTCGGGGAGCGCCCGCCGGGTGATCCGGCCGTCCGTCATCAAACTCGGGCTGGCGCCGGTCGCCGGCGTCGCCGTCGCGCTCGTCCTCGGGCGATTCGGCGACGTCCAGGTCGCACGGGTGTTCGTCCTGCTCTGTGCGACGCCCGTCGCGCTCATCCCCCTCGCGCTCACCCTCTCTTACAGCGACGTCGAGGAGCGGGAGGGACTCTCCGCCTCGGAGTATCTCACCATGACCATCTTCGTCACGACGGTCGCGAGCGTCCCCGTGCTGACCGTCCTGATCACCCTGCTCCAGGACGGCGCCGTGCTCTGAGCCTGAACGCTTTTGCTCGTCCGGTCGGTCGGCTCTCCCATGTCGACAGCAACCGTCCGCGGAGCGATACGCGGTATGGGCCAGCGAGCCAACCCGGCGTTCGCCGTCGGCGCCGTCGCCGTCCCCGTCGCGGCGCTGCTCTACGCGCTCACCGTCGGTCCCGTCGTCCACCACATCTACGTCCACGTGATGGCGGGCGTGCTGTGGACGGGCATCGACCTCTTCATGGCCGTCGTCCTCGGTCCCGTTCTGGGGAGCCTCCCGGTCGAGGAACGCGCCAGCGTCTTTCGGCGGTTCACGCCCAAGATGGCCTTCCTGATGCCGTCGCTCGCGCTCGTCACCATCGTCGGCGGCGTCACGCTCGCCGAGCGCCTCGGCGTCTTCCCCTACTCCCAGCCGTGGATCGCCCTCCTGACGCTCGCGACGACCGTCCCCGCGCTCCTCCTGCTCGGCTGGCAGTTCGACGCCCTCGACGATCCGCGGTGGATCGCCGCCTTCTCCATCTCGCTTCTCGGCGGCGGCGCCTACCTCGCCGTCACCGCCTCCGCGTCGTTCGGCATGACCTCGCCCACCATCCTCCTCGCGCTCGCCATCGTCACCGTCCTCTCCGTCCTCGGCTTCGGCGTCCTCCTCCCCGGCGAGGTGCGCATCTACCGACAGCTGGCCTCCGGGAGCCCGGACCCGGACGTGATCAGCCGGATCGGGATGCGCAACGCCCGCCTGAGCGGCCTGCAAGGGTTGTTCCAGCTCGCCGTCGTCGTCGTGATGGTGTATCTGCGGTGGCCGGCGGCCTGACGGGAAACGACTTTACCCGCCGCCGCCGCCCCTCCGTCCATGTACGTCGACCTCGGCAACGCGCTCGACGCCGAACCGCGTCTGACCCGCGAGGCGCTCGAACGCCTCGACGAGCGCGTCGCCGACGCCCACGACCGAATCGACCGCGGCCGCGCGAACGCCGACCACGGCTACGCGGCGCTGAACTGCCCCGACACCGCCGATCCGGCGGCGATCCGCGCGGCCGTCGACGGCTTCGACGACCCGCAGGCGGTGTTGACCGTCGGCATCGGCGGGAGCGCCCTCGGCGCCGCGACCCTCGCCGAGGCGCTCGGCACCGACCTCGACGCCTACGTCCTCGACAACGTCGACCCCGCACACGTCGAGGCGCTCCTCGACTCCCTTCCCCTCGACGACACCGTCGTCCACGTCGTCTCCCGGTCCGGAACGACGGCCGAAACGCTGGCGAACTTCCTCGTCGTCCGCGACGCGATGGAGCGCGCGGGCGTCGACTGGACCGAGCGGACGCTCGTCACCACGGGCGAGGCGGGCAACCTCCGGAACCTCGCCGACCGACACGACCTGCCCGCCCTCGACGTGCCTGCGGGCGTCCCCGGCCGCTTCTCGGTCCTGTCGACCGTCGCGCTCCCCGTCGCCGCCCTCGCGGGGGTCGACCTCGACGCCCTCCTCGCCGGCGCACGCGCCGAGGCCGACTCGCTTTCCGGCTCCCTGTTCGAGTCGCCCGCGTACGCCTACGGCGCCGCCTGCTACGCCCTCGAACGCCGCGGTGCGGGTGTCAACGCCGTGATGCCCTACGCCGAATCCCTGGAATCCTTCGCGGAGTGGTTCGCCCAGCTCTGGGCCGAGAGTCTGGGGAAAGACGCCGTCGGGCAGACCCCCGTCCGGGCGCTCGGCGCGACCGACCAGCACTCCCAGTTACAGCTCTACCGCGCCGGTCCCCGCGACAAGCTCGTGACGCTCGTCCGCCCGCGCGAGCGGCCGGCCGTCCCCGTCCCGGAGACGGATCTCGACGGTCTCGCCTACCTCGGCGGCGGGACCCTCGGCGACCTGCTCGACGCGGAGTTCGCGGCGACGGAGGCGAGCCTCGCCGCCGCGAACTGCCCGAACGTCCGGATCGAGGTCGACCGGATCGACGCCCGCGGCGTGGGCGAACTCCTCTACGGCATGGAGGCGGCCTGCGTCCTGTACGGCGAACTCGCGGGCGTCGAGACGTTCACCCAGCCCGCGGTGGAGTGGGGCAAACGCGCCGCCCGCGGCCTGCTCGGCGGCGGCGACTTCGAGGAGGCCGAGGCGGTCGGCGAGAAACGCGAGCTGGTCGTCGAGTAGGGAATCCGACGATACTTACCCCCGGAACGACTGCGTCGAGTATGGTCAACGACCTCCTCGTCACCGGGTCGATGCTCCACCTGCTCGGCGGGCTGGTGCTCGCGACGCTCGTCCACCAGGACGCGTCGCTCCGGGGGTACGACCGGCCGCTGGCGCTCGCCGGAGGCACCCTCGTCTTCGGTCTCGTCGGCGCCGTCGTCTACTACACCGTCCGGGAGCGGATCGGCGACCTGCCGCCGAACGCGACTCGGGTTCGTGCCCCCCTCGGGATGCGCGCCCGTGACCTGTTCAAGAGCGTCCTCCTGATCGTCGGCGCCTTCCTCTGTGCGACTGCGGTCGTCGGGTTCGGCGCGAACGCTCTCGTCGCCGCGGGCGTCGTCGCGCGCGACACGCTCGAGTTCAGCGTCGCGGCCTCCGTCCTCCAGTTCGTCGGCTTCGGCGTCGCCGTCGTCGGCTACCTCGCCATCACCCGCGACTGGGACCTCGTCCGGGTCCGGGCGCCCACGCTCCGGGGCCTCGGCCTGATCGCCGTCGGCGTCGTCGTGCTCGTCCTCGCCCAGCTCGCCATCGGTCGCCTGCTGACCCTCCTCGGCGTGCAGGTCGCCCAGAATCAGGTCGTCGTCACCGGGCAACGGGACCCCCGGTACTTTCTCTACATGATCCCCGTCGCCATCCTGCTCGTCGGTCCGTTCGAGGAACTCGTCTTCCGGGGCGGCGTTCAGGGCATCCTCCGGCGGACGTGGGGACCGTCGGTCGCCATCGTCGTCGCGAGCGTCCTGTTCGGGCTCGTCCACTGGATCGCGCTCACCGGCGGTAGCGGGGGTCGCGTCCCCTACGTCACCGTCGCGGCGACGCTCGGTCTCGTCCTCGGGTACCTCTACGAACGGAGTCGCAACCTCGTCGTCCCGGCGGTCGTCCACGGTCTCTACAACACGGTGCTGTTCGGCGCGCAGTACATCTCGGCGACGGGACTGTGACTCACCGCACGCTGATGTCCAGCTCGTCGAACTGCGCCTGCAGCAGGTCCTCCACCTCGCCCCAGTCGACCGGCTGTTCGAGGTCGTCGAGCGCCGTCTCGAACCGCTCGACCGACGCCGCGACCGCGGCGCGTTGCTCCGCGAAGCCGTCGATAGACGCCGACGCCGCGTCGAGCCGTTCGGAACAGGCCGCGTGTCGCTCGGACAGCGAATCGAGCTGGTCGCGGAGTCGGGCCACCTCGTCCTCGTAGTCGCCCGCTCGACGGGCCAGCCACCCCTCCAGTTCCGCCACGTCCGTCCGTAGCTCGTCGACGACGACGGCCATCACGCGCTGCAGGTGGTGAGCGGCCAGCCACGCGTCGAACGGCTCCTCCCCGTCGCCGCCGCCCGCTTCGAGCCGTGCGACGAGCGCCTCCGTGTTGTCGAGATACCGTTCGAAGCCGCCGATCTCGTCGCCGAGGGCGTCGATCCGGGTCTCGGGATCGTGGAGCCACGTCTCGAACTCGTCGATCCCCTCCTCGACGTGGTGGAGACCGTGGGCGACTTCGTGGATTGCCCGTCCGCACGCCGACAGGTGTTCGGCCCCCTCGTAGACGCTCACGGGGGACGACGGCTCCCGCGGCGTCTCCGCCAGCCGGTCGGCCGCGGCCGCGAGTTCCTCGCGCATCGCGTCGAACTGGGTCTCGTACTCGTCGACCCGGGCGCGGACCTGATCGATCTCGCGGTCCGCCGGATCGAGCCCCGCCAGTAGCTCGCGGAACCGCGCCTCGGCCGCGTCGAGATCCGTCGCCGTCGAGCGGCGCTCCCGTCGACACTCCCGGTGCCAGTCCGCGAACGCGTCGAGCGCGAGTCGCCCCTCCTCGGCGCGCTCCTCGATGGCCGCCATCACGTCCTCGGAGCGGTCGATCCCGTCTCGTGTCGCGACGCGTTCGCGGACGGTCGAGACGTCGACCGCCCGTTCTCGATTGTCGCTCATCGGTGACGCTTGGGCGGACTCGCATTTAGTCGATTCGAGCGAGTCCGCCGGTGCCCGCATCGAAGACGCCATTAGCCTCCCCGCCGATACGTCGAGCATGAGTACGAACGAGGGCGGCGACGCCGACGACCACCCCAACGCCGAACAGGAGGTCATCGCCGTCGACGCCGACGACCGGGAACAGGGCACCGTCAACCGCCTCGACGCCCACACTGGCGACGGCGTCCGCCACCGCGCGTTCACCGCGCTGGTCTTCGACGGCGACGGCCGGGTGCTGCTGGCCCAGCGCGCGCCCACCAAACGCCTCTGGGACACCCACTGGGACGGCACCGTCGCCTCCCACCCCCGCCCGGGTCAGGGTCAGAAGGAGGCCACCCGCCAGCGTCTCGTCGACGAACTCGGCATCACCCCCGACCAGTACGGCGACCTCCGGATCACGGACAAGTTCGAGTACAAACGCTACTACGAGAACGCGGGGCTGGAGTGGGAGGTGTGTGCCGTGCTGAAGTTGACGCTCGACGACACCGCCATCGAACCCGACGAGGCGGAGGTCGCCGGCCGCCTCTGGGTCGACTACGACCACCTCCACGAGCATCCCGCGTGGTACCGACAGCTCCGTCTCTGTCCCTGGTTCGAGATCGCGATGCGCCGTGACTTCGAGCGATAGCCCCCTCGACGATCCGGCCGACGAACTTCGGCTCGCCCCCGGCGTCCGTGACGCGCTCCTCGACCACGCCCGCGAGGGGACCGACCGCGACTCGCCGGCGGAAGTCTGTGGCGTCCTCGCCGGGACGCGCGGGCCGCCGGATCGCGTGACCGAGACGCGGCGCGTGCCGAACGTCGCCCCCCACCCCCGGTCGCAGTACGAACTCGATCCCGAGGCGACGATGGCGGCCATCGACGCCCTCGGCGACGACCCCGTCGGCTTCTATCACTCCCACCCCGAGAGCGATCCGGTGCCGAGCGCGACGGACCGCGCCCGGGCGACGTGGCTCGGCTACGTCTACCTCATCGTCTCGCCCGCGCCGCCGCCGTCGCTCCGCGCCTACCGCTTCACCGACGACGGTTTCGCCGAGATTCCGGTTCAGGTCGAGAGCCGGGAGTAGGCGGCCCACGCCGCGTCCACCGACGGCGCCTCGATCCGCTCGCCGTCGACGGAGACCCCGTCGCCGTCGGCCACGCGGCCGACCCGTGCCGCCGCAGTGCCCCGGGCTTCGAGTGCCGACAGCACCGCCTCGGTCCCGTCGGGGGCGACCGTCAGGACGAGCGATCCGGACGCCGTGGCGGTCCAGGGATCGACGTCGAGGGCCGCACAGGTCGCCTCGACGCCGGGGCGGATCGGCACCCGGTCGCGCTCCACCTCGAACCGGACGCCCGCGCCGGTCGCCATCTCGACGAACGCGCCGTGGAGACCGCCCTCGGTGGCGTCGTGCATCGCGGTCACCGGTCCCGACGCGGCGGCGAGGACGGCGTCGCGGACGCAGCTCGCCTCGTCGAGGCGGGCCTGCGCCGTCCGGAGGGTGTCCGGGTCGAGGTCGACCCCGTCGGGAAAGAGCGTCGTCAGCAGTCCCGTCGTCTCGACGGCCGGGCCGTTCGTCACCAGCAGGTCGTCGCCCGGACGGGCGCCGTCCGGGCGGATCACGTCGCCGGCGTCGCCGACGGCGAGCGCCGTCGCCCCGCCGACCCAGGGGAACGAACACCCCTCGTAGCGGGCGGTGTGGCCGGTGACGACGCTCACGCCCAGATCCCGCGCTTCGGCGTGCATCCCCTCCCAGACGGACGCGAACTCGTCGTCGGTCATCTCGGGCGGGAGCGAAAAGGAGACGGCGAGGTGGCTCGGCGGGAGACCGCTGACAGCCACGTCCGCGAGGACGACGTCGAGCGCGAACCGACCGGCGCGTTCGAAGCCGAGCGGCGGGAGGATCGAGACGGGATCGGTCGCGACGGCGACCGCGCGGCCGCCCACGTCGAGGAGGCCGAAGTCGACGCCCGGCGTCGGGCCAAGGCGCACGTCGCCCCGGTCGGCACCCAGTCGCGGCCGGACGTGCGTCTCGAAGAACTCGCGGTCGATCTTGCCGAGAGTCGAATCCGTCATACCGTCGCTCGCCGCCCGTGGGGCATAGGCGTGGCGCTCACGACAGCCGCGACTCGCACGTCTCCGCGAACGAGGACAGCGGGACGTCCGCGCCCGCATCGACGCTGACGAACAGTCCGGAAAACGCCGCGGCGACGAAGTGGAAGGCGGTCAGGTCGTCGAAGCGGTGCATCGAGCAGTGGAGCGGTCCGGCCTCGAACAGGTCTTCCAGACGCTCGCTGCCGACTCCCTGGAGGAGCAGGTCGTCGTGGAGTTCGTCGCCGACCTGGGTGAGCCGTGGCGTCACGTCCCTTCGGACGTAGAAGGCGTCGTAGCCGTCGGCGTCGTACTCGGCCACGACCCTGAGGTCGTCGTCCACGTGTTGCCGGAGGTCGGCCACGACACCGTTCCTGTCCTCGACTAACATTCTGGGTAAACGAACGACCGCAGTCGACAAGTATCCGTCGTGCGGCCGTCGTCGGTCAGTGTTCAGGGCACCGGTCCCCGCTCGAACCCCTCCCGGAGGTGGTCGGCCACGCGGCCCGGGTGCTCGTGGTGGACCCAGTGGGTTCCGTCGACGAGGACGGCCCGGCCGTCGCGGCAGTACGCGAGGCTCTCGCGGGCCATCTCGGTCCGGAGGAACTCGTCGTCCCTCCCCCAGACGACGAGCGTCGGCGGCTCGACCGGGTCGGTCCGCTCCGGGAGGGGGTACCGTCCGGCCGCCCGGTACCAGTGTATCATCGCCGTGATCGCGCCCGGCTGTCCCCACGCCGCGCGGTAGCGCTCGAAGTCGGCGGCGTCGAACGTCCCCGGCCGGCTCGACGCCCGCATCGTCCGCTCGAAGCGCCGCCAGTTGCCGGCGCGGGCGACCAGTTCCGGCACGCGGGGCACCTGGAAGAACGCCACGTACCAGCTCCGTCGGCGCTGGTCCCACGACCGGCGGAGCGTCCGCTGCATGACGGTCGGGTGGGGGACGTTCACCGCCGCGAGCGTCGCGACCCGTTCGGGGTGATCGAGCGCCAGCCACCACGCCACCGCGGCGCCCCAGTCGTGGCCGACGACGTGGGCGGTTTCGTGGCCGGCTGACTCGATCAGCCCCGCCACGTCGCCCGCGAGCGTCGGCAGGCGGTAGGCCGCGACGCCCGAGGGCTTCTCGCTCGCGTTGTACCCGCGCTGGTCGGGGACGAGAACGCGGTAGCCCGCGTCGGCGAGGTGACGGGCGACGGGGAGCCAGCCGTACCAGCACTCGGGGAAGCCGTGCAGCAGGACGACCGGCGGGCCGTCTTCGGGACCGAGGCGGACGACGTGCAGGCGGACCCCGTCGGTCTCGACGGCCGTCGAGGTTCCCTCCAACGGTCGGGGGCGTGCGGGGTCCGGCGGGGTCGGGACCGCGTCCATACGCCGGGATACGGCCGCGTCGACAAAAGAGCTCGACTACGGTAGCCTTCGTAAGCCATCGCCCACCTGGTCGCACGCACGCTGGCGATCAGGTGGGCGAACCGGTCCAAACGGTACGATACTCTAGTCGCTCGGTCGGCTTCCATACCGCCGCTCGACCGTGAGCAGCCCGACGAGACCGAAGATGAGGATGGTGTAGCCGACGGCGGCGTAGAGGGCGTCCTGGGCCGTCGCGTACTCGCCGGTGCGGAAGATGATCGTCTTTCGCACCATGGCGATGACGCCGGTGTAGATGACGAGGCGGACGATCCGGCGCGTGTCGCTCTCCTCGGTGTAGGCGATCACCGTCTCGTACACCTCGACGATGATGAGGAGGAGCAGGCCGGTGTCGATGAAGCCGATGACGACGAGGGGATCGGTGATCCGGCCAGCGAGGGTCGCCTGACCGATCTGGATGACGAGGTCGACGACGCCGATGGCGAACAGGAGGGCGAAGACCGCGGCGGCGACCAGCTCGACCGCGTGGACGAACCGGTCGGTCGCGTCGCCCACCCGACTCGACGCGAGCGTCGTCGAGCGTCCGCGCGGTTCGGGCGGATCGTCCCGGTCGTCGGTCATGCGTTCCACCGCTCCGCGTGCGTGCCTCGGGACACGCACCGACGTACGCGATCACGGACTAAAAGCGGGAGGCTCCCGAGGTACTGTTCAGATTAGCGCGATTCGATTGGAGACACCTCGAAAGCCCCCGGCGTCTCGGCTCCCGGGACTCGCTGTCGTTCGAAAGAGCGCGCCGCGCTCTTTCGTGATGACGAAAGACGCCGTCGGCGTCT